>X314_Red_Deer__coassemble_11_pt1 | contig 56505 bp, 51 predicted proteins | sample X314_Red_Deer__metabat2_high_PE_002 | metagenome-assembled genome bin X314_Red_Deer
CTTCTATACTAGTTATAATTCCCAATTTTAGATATGGAAATCATGAAGTTCGTATAATATAATAAAGAAAATACAATATATTTTCTGTTGACAGGAACAAGGTTTCACTATGTGAAACCTTGTTCCGTTTAACGATACGATAACATTATAACATCTGTAGAAACCTTGTCAATAAGAAAAAGCTTGCGGTGATGGAAATAATGTGCTATTCTCTCAAGGAATTGATTTCAGGTGTGTGGATTGTATTTTATGCAAAGACACATGAAAAGGGAAACAGGTGTAATTCCTGTACGATCTCGTCGCTGTAATAAGGGAGCGGCTTGTCAAGACCACTGTTTCATCTAAGAAACGGGAAGGGATAAGACGTGATAATCTTAGAGTCAGAAGACCTGCCTGAAATTAGTACATAAAACCACGAGGAATTGGTTATGGTACAGAATATTCAGTCTGTTTACCATGCCTTTTTACAATCTTGTAAAGAGGCATTTCTTTTATTCTGATACTTTACAAAAGATACGGATAAAAGAAAATGTGCTGTGTAGCTTTCGCTTGGCACAAACAAAAATTCCCTTGGTATCAAAAAACAAGGAGGAAGACGAAATGTCAGAAACAAAAAAACAGATGAACAACAAAACGAAGGGTTTGCTTGCAGCGATGATACTGGTTGTATTAATTGCAGCAGCGGCAGTCTGCTACGCAGTATTTGCGCCAAAGCCGGTAGAAGGAGCAAAGTCAGTCACTATTGAAGTGGTAGATGATGCAGGAGAGTCTACAGTTTACGACGTGCAGACGGATGCAGAATTTTTACGCCAGGTAATGGAAGAAGCAGAGGGCTTAACCTTTTCCGGTGCAGAATCAGAATATGGTCTGATGGTTGATACGGTAAATGGCGTAACTGCAAGCTATGAAGAAAATGGCGCATACTGGTCCTTCTATGTGGATGGTGAGTACTGCAATTATGGTATTGATACACAGCCGGTAGAAGATGGACAGGCGTTTGAAATTGTGTATACAACAAATTAAATTGATATGAAAGAAAAATCAAAAATTGCCACAAAGGATATCGCCTTAATTGGTGTGATGATAGCAGTGTTGGAAGTGACCAAGCAGGCACTTGCATTTCTTCCAAATGTGGAGGTGACAACGCTGCTTGTGATTCTTTTTTCTATTTATTTTGAGAAAAGAATATTTTATGTGATTCCTGCATTCATTTTATTAGAGGGTTGTATTTATGGCTTTGGCACCTGGTGGGCAATGTATGCCTACATCTGGCCGATGGTAGCAATTTTTGCTATGGTGTTCCGAAAAAATACATCTGTCTGGTTCTGGAGTATTTCTTCAGCAGTGATTGGATTATTTTTCGGAGCATTATGCTCTTTCACGTATCTTGTCATTGGTGGTCCGAAGGCAGCTTTTACCTGGTGGATTGCAGGGATTCCGTATGATATTTTACATTGTATTTCGAATTTTGTTTTGTGTATGATATTGTATCTGCCCCTCACGAAAGTATTGCAAAAGCTGCGCTATCATATCTTTGACGAATCTTTGTAAAGCCGGTTGACTTTTACAAGGGCACATGCTATGCTTTTTAAAAGTGTTTCACATTACGAAACAATAACTTGAAGCGTGAAACTGAAAGGGTGACAGCATGGCTGAGGAAAAAGAAACAAAGAATCCGGTGCAGTCTGCAGAGCGAATTTTTCTTATATTGGAAATGTTGGCAGATAATGGGGAAATGGGATTAATCGAAATTAGTACTGCACTTGGTTTACATAAAAGTACTGTGCATCGTTTATTAACGTCACTGATTTATATGGGATACGCGAAGCAGGATGAATTTACACAGAAATATATGCTTTCCTATAAAATTGTCAGCATGGCGGGAAGGATGTTAGACCGCATGGATATTTTACAGGTGGCGAGACCGTATTTAGAGCGGCTTTCAGATATCAGTGGAGAAGCGGTTCATTTAGTGCAGCGGGAAGGAAATCACATTTTATATATTTATAAAACGGAAGCAAAGGTTGGAACCATCCGAATGGTTTCCCATGTGGGAATGGTGCATCCAATGTACTGCTCCGGTGTGGGCAAGGCAATTATGGCAGCCCTTTCGGAGACAGAAGTAAAGCAAATCTGGGACGAGAGTATTATTGAGAAAAGGACAAACAAAACTATTACGGATTATGACGAAATGCTTCGCGTACTTGCAGAAGTTCGAAAAAACGGTTATGCATTAGATGATGAAGAAAATGAAGAGGATGTGCGTTGCATTGCTGCCAGTTTAAGAGGCTATGGAAAAGAAGTAAAATATGCATTTTCTATTTCAGGACCGGCCAGCCGGATGACTAAGGAGCGTATCGAAGAATTATCGGCGGATGTAAAGAAAGTCCGGGATGAATTGTCAAGAGAACTGGGATTTTATAATTAACAATTTTTTGAAAAAATCTGAATAAAGAAAAACGAGATGGTCATACTATCCTTGAAAACACAGTACAAACTGTAAAAAGAAAAGGAGAAATGACTATGAAAAAGTTGAAATTATTGTTGGCAGGAATGCTCTTAACATTATCGCTTGGCACGGTAACTGCCTGTGGAAATGACAAAGCAGACAACAACGATAATATGACAAACACAGAAAATGTAGACAACAATCGTGTCGACAATACAGAAGATAATGCAAATGGCATTGGTAATGATAACATCTTAGATGACAATGGTACAAACAATGGTACAGATGTCAATACAGATGGTGGCATCAATAATGATGCCGGAACAGATACAAATAACATCAATGATGCAACAGACGGAAGTAATGCAGCAGGCGACAATAATGGAGCTGATAATAACGGCACCAACACAGATGGTGATAATCCGGTTGAGGATGTGGTAGATGGCGTTGGTGAAGCAGGAAAAGATATTATCAATGGTGTAGAAAATGGTGTGGATAATTTAACAGACGATAATACAAGCACCGAAAATAATAATACAAACGAAAATACAAATAAAAGATAAGGCAGAAAAGGTTTTGTTTTTCGCACAAAGTTATATGGGCAGCCGCAGATGAAAATGTGGTTTGCCCTTTTTTCGCTTTATAGACTTCTTAAATAAAAATGAAATCTATTCAAATTTCTTGTGATTCTAAAGTGTTTGAATTATAATGAAAAGCATGAAATGAAAGAAGCTAAGGAGATAACGATGAGTAATAATGATTATAGAGAAATAATAGAGGAAGAGAATTCGGTAGACTCGGACAGACCAAAGAATGATTTCGAACAGGTCAATGGAGTACAGATGCATCAGATACATAGTGATTCTGATTCAGAAATGGAGAAGAAAGAAGCAGACAGTGACAATCATCTGACAGAGACAAAAAATACAGAGGATGATTTGGACAATGAATATGAAGATGTCTGTTATATCTGCCACAGACCGGAACATGTTGCCGGAAAAATGATTAAGATTCCAAGCGATATCTGTATCTGCCGTGACTGTATGCAGAGAACCTTTGACAGTATGAATGGTGCAGGCTTCCCGATGGATGACATGATGAATATGAACATGGGGAAAATGCCAAACATCAGTATGATAAATCTTGCAGATTTACAGGGCTTTGGTGGAATGCCAAACAGCCAGCGCTTAAAGAAAAAGAAACCAAAGGACAAAAAGGAAAAGCCGGTGCTTGATATCCACTCCATTCCAGCACCGCACAAAATCAAGGCATCCTTAGACGAATATGTAGTGGGACAGGAGCATGCCAAAAAAGTAATGTCTGTAGCGGTGTATAACCATTACAAACGAATTGCCGAGGATACGTCTGATGGTATTGAAATTGAAAAATCCAATATGTTAATGATTGGACCGACCGGATGCGGTAAGACCTATCTGGTAAAGACGTTAGCAAAGCTTTTAGATGTGCCGCTTGCAATTACAGATGCTACATCTTTAACAGAAGCAGGTTATATCGGCGATGATATTGAAAGTGTGGTAAGCAAGCTTCTTGCAGCAGCAGATAACGACGTAGAACGTGCCGAACATGGAATTATTTTTATTGACGAGATTGATAAAATTGCAAAGAAACGTAATGCAAACCAGCGTGATGTAAGCGGCGAATCCGTGCAGCAGGGAATGTTAAAATTGTTAGAGGGAGCAGAGGTAGAAGTGCCGGTAGGGGCAAGCAGCAAAAATGCAATGGTTCCTATGACAATGGTAAACACTAAAAACATTCTCTTCATCTGTGGTGGTGCATTCCCTGAATTAGATGAGATTATCAAAGAACGTCTGAATAAAGCGGCAGCAATCGGTTTTAAATCTGACCTTAAGGACAAATATGACAAGGATGAAAATATTCTTTCGAAAGTTACAACAGAGGATGTTCGCAAATTTGGTATGATTCCGGAGTTTTTAGGTCGTCTTCCGGTAATGTTTACATTAGAAGCGTTGTCTGAGGAAATGCTTGTAAGTATATTAAAAGAGCCAAAAAATGCGATTATCAAGCAGTACAAGAAGCTTTTGGCAATGGACGAAGTGAAACTGGAGTTTGAGGAAGATGCATTATATTCCATTGCAAAAGAGGCAAAGGAAAAGAAGGTGGGGGCAAGAGCATTGCGTTCCATTATTGAGGAATTTATGCTTGATATTATGTATGAGATTCCAAAGGATGATAATATTGGAATGGTAACAATTACGAAGGATTATGTGGAAAAGAAAGGCGGTCCGCTGATTCAGACACGTGGTTCTTTTGCTATTGAGGAAAAATGATTCAACTAAAAAATAGAGATAAAGTACCAAAAAAATATTTGCAATGCTTTAACGCTGTGCTATAATAGTAATAGTATTTAGACCTACGATATGGCGTACCGGGAAAGGGAGGAACGATCATTATGACGAACGCGCAGTTGAAGAAAGCGAATGGAGCAGCATTTATTGTTTTAACTATTATTATGGGATATGTGATATTAGCCCTATCATTATCCGTTTTGGTGGGGAAGGTCTCGCCGAAAATATTAATACAGTTACTGGTTGCGGTGGCGGCTTTAGTGGTATGTATATTCTTTTACACAAAGAAAAAAGAGACGATGAATTGTGCAAAGGTTCTTTTGAGCAGTGCAGCAGTTTTATATACAACATTGATGTTACTTAACTCTACAGATGGTACATATCTTTATGCATTTTCGTTATTATTCTGCTGTATGGTATATTTGAATAAGAAGGCAGTGATTGCAGGAAATGTAATTGTAATTGTTTCGAATGCGATTCGAATGGTAATTCATTATGATGTAGAAAATGCATCAGCTTATCAGACAGAATGCTTTGTTTCCATGTTTGCATTAGTGCTGGTGGCGGTTGCATCTATTAAAGTAAGTGGTCTTTTATTAGAATTTAATAAACAGAATGTTAATTCGATTCGGGCGGCAGCAGATGTACAGGAAGCAAATAATGCTAAAATTACACGTGTGGCAGAAAGCATTAGAAATCATTTTGAAAAAGCAATGTCACAGGTTGAGAATTTGAATGAATGTGTTACTGCCAGTGACGAATCCATGAAGAACATTGCTTCAAGTACAGAAAGCACTTTAGATGCAATTCAGAAGCAGGCATCCATGTGTGATGAGATTCGTGGTGTGACGGATGAGGCAGAGGCAGAAATTCAGAAAATGTTAGACGCAGCAGACCGTACCAATCAGACAATTGCAGATGGAACAAATGAAGTATTCTTATTACGAGAACAGGCGAAGAACGTAGAGGATGCAAGTAATACAATTGTTCAGGTAATTCAGGATTTAACAAATCAGGTAGAAGAAGTACAGAAGTTTGTTGGTACAATTTTAAATATTTCAAGTCAGACAAATCTTCTTGCATTAAATGCTTCGATTGAAGCTGCAAGAGCAGGTGAAGCAGGAAAAGGTTTTGCGGTAGTAGCAGATGAGATTCGTCAGTTGTCTGAACAGACAAGTGAGGCATCTAATAATATTACACGTATTATTGAGCAGTTAAACAGAGGAACACAACTTGCAAATGAAAGCGTTGCAAACTCCGTAGATTCTGTAGCAAAACAAAATGCAATGATTGAGAATACACGTCAGCGTTTTGCAAATATCAATACGGAAATGGATGAACTTTCCGGATATATCAGTAATACAGAGCAGAGCATGCAGGAGATTCTCCGCTCTACGGATACAATCGCGGATAATATTGCAAACCTGTCTGCAACAAGTGAACAGGTTGCAGGTTCTTCTGAATCCAGTCTTAGAAATTCAGAAACAGCGGTTGTCAGCATGAGAGACTGTAAGTCTGTTTTGGAAAATATTTATGAGCTTACAAAAGATTTAAAAGAAAACTAGAAAATAGGAATATGGGATAAGACTCCGGCATCTATTTTATAAAATAGATGCTGGGGTTTTTTATTTATGGCAAATTGTAAAGAACAGGCATATTCAAATGATTATTTTGATTTTATTGTGCCCTATGGATTAGAGTTTGATACGAATGAGCCGGGAATATGTGTTCAAAGAATCAGTGATGATTATGATATTGTTTATTATCAAAGAAGAGGTCTTCCTGCTTTGCAGATTGGGGAATATACATATTCGGAAATTCCCAAATGTTATACTTTGTTAGACCAAACAGCGTTGGAGGTGTCCGGCATTTTAAGACTGCAGGATCAGCCGGCGCTGGCATTAAAAGGACGGGGAGTACTGGTGGGATTTATCGATACCGGAATTGATTATACGAATCCTATTTTTCAGTATTCCGATGGAAGTACAAGAATTGTAAGTATCTGGGATCAGACCATTTCCGATGGAACACCGCCTCTTGGGATTTCCTATGGAGCACAATATAACAGTGAGGATATTAACAGGGCACTGCAAAATGAAAATCCTTATGATATTGTACCTTCAAGAGATACGAATGGTCATGGAACCTTTCTTGCGGGAGTGGCATGTGGCAGTGAAGATATTGAGAATGATTTTATTGGTGCGGTGCCGGAATGTGAAATCGCAGTTGTGAAATTAAAAGAGGCAAAACAGTATTTGAAGGATTTCTTTTTTGTAGAAGAGGGAGTACCGGCTTATCAGGAAAACGATATTATGTTAGCGGTTGCTTATCTGGATGGGCTTGCAAACATCAGAAATATGCCTCTTGTCATCTGTTTAGGGCTTGGCTCTGCAAATGGAAACAGAGCGGGTGACAGTTATATGTCTATGTTTTTGTCAGATATCAGCAACCGGAGAAAGCGTGCCATTGTGGTTGCAACAGGAAATGAAGCAGGAATGCGCCGCCATTTCCAGGGGCAGCTTCGTGAAAATATGGAATACGAAGATGTGGAAATCACTGTAGAAGATGATATGGATGGATTTTTCATAGAGCTATGGGCAGATGCACCGGAGTTGTATGCAGTATCCTTGATTTCTCCAACTGGGGAAGTGATTCCTAAAATACCAATCAGAATTGATACGACAGAGGAATTAGATTTTATTTTTGAACAGACAAAGGTAACGATTGATTACCGGATTGAGGCGAAGATAACGGCAAATTTGCTTGTTTTTTTTCGCTTTATAAAACCAACAAAGGGGCTCTGGGTGATACGTGTTTATCCGGAAAATACAGTAACAGGACGTTATAATATGTGGCTGCCCCTTAGTAAGCTTACACCGAAAAATGTGTTTTTCTTACGCTCAAATCCGGAAATAACACTGACGGTTCCAAGTGCAGCCCGGCAGTTGATTACAGTAGGCGGTTATAATGCGGTAAACGGAAGTATTTATGCCGATTCGGGGAGAGGATACAGTATTACAGGAAATATTAAGCCGGATTTTGCAGCTCCGGCAGTGAATGTGTATGGACCCGGACTTCGTAAAAATTATGTGACTTATACCGGAACAAGTGCAGCAGCAGCAGTGACAACCGGAGCGGTTGCCCAGATTATGCAGTGGGCGTTTGTAGAACAGCGATATGCTATCCGTTCTGCGGCAGGAATTAAAAATATGCTGATACGGGGAACTGTGCAAACAAATGAACGAAGCTACCCAAACAGAGAGTGGGGATATGGAGCGTTAAATGTGTATAATTCCTTTGAAATGCTCCGCGTATAAACATTGAATAATCAATAGAAAAGTTGTAAAATAGGAAATAAGTATTACTAGAAAAATGGGTCATTATTTGGGGAAATGATAAGCCGGTAATAAGGGATAATTATAAAGGAGGCAGGTATGGAACGTCGCAGTTATGATATCGAAAAGATTTTCCTATATGTATATACATTTTTTACAATATTTCAGATAGTTGCAACTTTTTATTTAGAACGTTCAATGGTGGCAATTCCACCTCTGGTGGTGGGAATTTTTGTTGGATGGTATTTATGTATTAAAAAGTATGGAAAACATCAGTTTCGTGTTTATGCAATGTCGATTATGGCAACGCTTGGTGTATTGATGTATGGAATGGCAGCAGAGAGCTTAGCGGATACCCTCTCTCCTTTTGTTGTTTTAGTTATTATGGTGGGATTGTTTGAGAATGCTACAGTTTTGGGGATAGTATCCTGTACTTATCTGATTCTGATTCTTTATCATGGTCTTTATACAAAGTCCTTTGATGTCTTAAGTATAAGGTCATGGATGCAGGTATTGTTGCAGGTTTTGGGAATTGCAGTGATTGTGTATATGACCTGGCATTCTATGAATAATTCCATCCATATGAAAAACAAGCTGCTTGAGACGATAGATGAGCTTCGTCAGGCGGAACATACGAAAGATGAATTTATGGCAAATGTTTCTCATGAGTTAAGAACACCTCTTAACACGATTCGGGGAATGAGTGAATTGATTTTAAGAGAGGATTTACCGGCTAAGGTACGTGATGAAGCATTTCATATTCAGATGGCTGGGCGTAACCTACAGACAATTGTCAGCGATGTATTGGATTATTCGGAACTTCAGACAGGAGAGCTTGGATTAGATGAAGCCTATTACAATTTCACATCCATTATCAACGATGTGTTAAATATTGCAATTGCGCAGAATGAAGACAAGAACTTAGAGCTGATTGTAAACTGTGATCCAACAATTCCGCGCAGCCTGATTGGTGATAGTGAGAAAATTGCGAGAATCTTATATTGTCTTGTAAACAATGCCATTAAGTTCACGGAAAAAGGATGTGTTGAGATTACAGCCTCTACGCGAAAAGAAGATTATGGTGTCAATTTATGTATCAGCGTAAAAGATACCGGAATTGGGTTGACAAGGGAGGAAAAGGAGCGTTTATTTACAAGCTTTAATCAGATAGATACAAGGAAGAACCGCGCCCAGGGTGGTATGGGACTAGGACTTGCGATTTCACGTAAGATGTTAGAGCTGATGAATGGTTTTCTTATTATAAAAAGTGAACCGGGAAAAGGAAGCGAATTTAAAGTAGTGATTCCACAGCGCGTGGAGGATGAACGTCCAATCATAGCCTTAAAAGATCAGGAAAACATCCACTTGATTTATTATATTAATCAGGAAAAATACAGCATGGTAGAAATTCGTGACAGCTATCGGAAAATGATACGGGAAATGGCACAAAAATGGGAATTATCTTATTTTCGTGCGAAAAGCCTGAGGGAATTTACAGACCGTATTGAAAATGGCAGATATACACATGCACTTATCACAATGGATGAATATTTGGAATTACCTGCATACTTTGAAGAACTGTCACGGAAAATGCCTGTGCTTTTAGTTTTAGACCGTCAGAATGATAAAGAAGTAGGAACAAACTTTTCAAAGATATATAAACCATTCTATGCATTATCGATTGCAACTGCCCTAAATGGTGGAAAAGTTGTGCAGCGTGTAGATGGAAGTCATTATCAGACACAGGAATTTGCTGCACCTGATGCAAGTGTATTAGTGGTGGATGATAATATGATGAACTTAAAGGTAATGGAAGGCCTGCTGCGGCCGTATGAGGTTCGTCTTTTTACAGCAACAAGTGGTGAGGAAGCACTGAAGTTGCTAGACCATATGCATTATGATTTGATTTTTATGGATCATATGATGCCGAAAATGGATGGTGTGGAGGCGTTACATGCGATTCGTAAAAAAGCCGGAAAATATTATCGCGAAGTACCGATTATTGCACTTACTGCAAATGCTATGGGCGGAGCAAGAGAAATGTTCCTTGCAGAAGGCTTCCAGGACTTCGTACCAAAGCCGGTAGAAATCTCTAATTTGGAGCGCACCTTAAAACGTTATCTTCCGTCAGACAAGATTGTAGCCAAACCGGAAGAAGAGATAAGTGCAGAAGCTGTACCTGATTCAGAGGACAAGCCTGCAGCAGATATTAGTGTAGAGAATCAGGCGTCTGCTATAAGTGAGGAGAATACCGCAAAAGATTTTGTTGTAGAGAAGTCTCCGGTTACAGATACATGCAAAGAAAAGCAGGAGAGAAGACTGAATGAGGAACAGGGAATTCGCTATTGTGGTGGTCTTCTTTCTGATTATCTTGAGGTGCTAGAGGCATACCATTGGGATGGGAAGCAGAAAAAAGTAAAGATGCAAAGCTTCTATGAAGAGGAAAACTGGAAAGATTATAGGGTATTAGTACATTCCTTAAAAAGTAATTCCCAAGCAATCGGCGCAGAGAGACTTTATGAAATCGCAAAAAATCAAGAGCTGGCAGCAAAAGAAGAAAATCGTGAAGAAATCTTAAAACATCATGAAGAAATGCTGCAGGAGTATAAAGTAGTTCTAACAGAGATTGAAGGGCGCTTAGAGCGTGCGAAGTTAGAGACAGAGCAGGATAATTGACTCTTGCACAGCATTAGAAATTTGGCAGAAGGTCAGAAGAGAAATGAGGTAGCATATGCGGAAAAGATGGAAAGAAGGCTTTTATCGTCTTTATGGTCCAGAGGTAGAATTGAATAACCGACTATTTAACATTATTATGTCAGGTTGTCTGCTTGCGGCGATGCTCAGTAATATAGCGACCGCATTGAGTAATGGTTCTATTTGGAATTTCGTTTTTGTAGTAATTATTGGGGGAGTTATTGCAGTGCTTATTTGGATTGCAAATCGTTATGGAAAAACGCAGCTGTGTGCATTGCTGGCAGGTATTGTGATAGAGCTTTTCATGCTTCCCATGCTCTATTTTACCGGGGGAGGGATTCGCAGCGGAATGAGCAGCTGGTTTCTTCTGGGATTAGTGTACTGTTTTTTGCTGTATTCAGGAAGACGGTTTGTAGCGATGTTAGTGTTATCAATGGTTAGTTTTTCCTTATGTCACACAGTGGCATATTATCATCCGGAGTATATCATTCCTCTTCAAACAGAGAGTAAAATTATGATGGATATGCATCTTTCAATGCTGGTAAGTGCAATTTGTATTGGTACAATCATCAAATTTCAGCGTGCTATTTTTGAAGAGGAAAAAAGAAAAAGTGATGAACGTCAGGTCATGTTAGAGGAAGCGAATAAAACAAAAGACCGTTTCCTTGCAAATATGAGCCACGAAATCCGCACACCAATCAATACAATTATTGGTTTAAATGAAATGAATCTGCGTGAACAGATATCACAGGAGGTGGAAGAAAATTCAGTAAATATTCAACGGGCAAGTGGAATGCTTTTATCTACAATTAATGATATTTTGGATATGTCTAAAATTGGTGCCGGAAAAATGGACATTATTTCCAGAAAATATGATTTTGGAAGTATGTTAAGTGATTTAATCAATATCAGCTGGCTGCGGGCTCATGAGAAGAAACTGGAGTTTAATCTGGACATTTCACCGGAGATTCCTGCCATGCTTTATGGAGACGATATTCGAATCCGTCAGATTATTACAAATATTTTGACAAATGCGATTAAGTATACGCAGAAAGGTTCTGTAACCTTAACTGCGGATTGTGAGCCATTAGACAACAATAAAATACGTTTGAAAATTTCTGTAAAGGATACGGGTATTGGTATTCGTGCAGAAGACATTCCACACCTGTTTGATTCCTTCCAGCGATTAGATGAGAGAAAAAATAGTGGAATTGAGGGAACCGGTTTAGGTCTTGCAATTTCGCATCAGCTGGTAGAAATGATGGGCGGCGAGATTTTAGTAGACAGCAGCTATCAGAGAGGATCTGTTTTCACAGTTGTGATTGAGCAGGGAATTGAGGATAAAACACCGATTGGTGCGGTTGGTAATGTTTTAAAGGCAAATGCAGGTAATCATAGAAAATATCATCAGACATTTGAAGCACCGGAAGCAAGGGTGCTTGTTGTAGATGATAATGAAATGAATCGCATAGTTGCAGTAAAGCTCCTTCGCGGAACAAAGGTTCAGGTGGAGACGGCTGTAAGCGGAGAGGAATGCCTTGAGAAAACAAGAAATTATTATTATCATGCAATATTTATGGATCATCTTATGCCACAGATGGATGGATTGGAAACACTTTCCCGTATTCGAAAACAGGAAAACGGGATGTGCAGGGAGACACCGGTAATTGCGCTGACTGCAAATGTGATATCAGGTGCAGATAAATATTACCGCCAAAAAGGATTTGATGGCTATTTGATGAAACCTATTAACGGTGCTTTATTTGAAGACATGCTTTTAAATTGTCTGCCGGAAGAGCTGGTTGTGGAACGTGCCATGGATACCGCTGGTGAGGATGCAGAGGTTCATCTTGTTAACAGAAAAGCAAAGCGACAGTTCTGTCTTACTACAGAAAGTGTTGCTGATTTGCCGGAGAAGATGTTAGAGCATTTAGATATTAAGTGTATTTCTTACTATATTTTAACAAAGGAAGGAAGATTCCGGGATAAGAGGGAGATTTCTACAGAGAATTTGAATGAATATCTTGAAAAATATGGTAAGGGAGTTACCTCTGAACCGCCATCTGTAGAAGAATATGAACAGTTTTTCGCAGATGCATTAGAGAATGCAGAAAAAGTAATACATATCAGCTTATCTTCCAATGATGGGCGAGGATATGAGCGTTCATCTAAGGCTGCAAAGGGATTTTCAAATGTATATGTGGTTGATGCGTCGCATGTTTCTAGTGGTATGGGAGCATTGGTTTTAACAGCAGCCGAAATGATAAATAGGGAAATGACGATTGAAGAGATTCTTGCTGCAATCGAAGAGGCAAAAACTAAGATATCCTTCCATTTCGTAATTGGAACAACAGAAATTATGTATTACCGGGGATTCTTAGAAAAATATCAGAAGGTTATTTTTGACATTTTCGGCTTAAATCCGGTACTTTCCATGAAAGAAGGAAAATTAAGGTGTACCGGATTATTCCAAGGCTCTATGCTGCATGTGTATAAACGCTTTGTGCGTAAATGCTTAAAGGGAAAACGAAATGTAGACAAGCGTGTATTATTTATTTCTTATGCAGGCTGCTCAAGCAAAACATTAGAAATGATTAAAGGGGAAGTAAGAAAATATCAGGATTTTGACGTAATTATAGAGGAACCGACTTCTGCAACTATTACAAGTAACTGTGGACTGGGAACGATTGGAATAGCATTTTTAAGGTTATAGGGAATGTTCCATTAGAATGCAAAGGTCCTATTTCTAAAAAATGTATTAATTTTTCCAAATCTATATTTTTGCGGTTGTTTGGGAATATTTTTTTGTCTATAATGGGAAAAGTAAATTAAGAGCACAAGAGTAAGAGAAAAAGAGGGAAATATAATGGAACAGAAGGTTCAGATTATTAGTGACGGTTCGCTGGATTTACCAAAGGAACTGGTAAAGGAAAAAGATATTCAGGTGGTACCGTTTTATGTATCGTTTGATGGTGAAAACTATCAGAAGGAAGTAGCGGAACTTGATGTCCGGGAATTTTATCAGAAGATGGTAGATCAACCGGATGTGTTTCCAAAGACATCAATGCCGTCTATACAGGATTATTATGATGTGTTTGAGCCGATGGTAAAAGAAGGAAAAGCTGTAATTTGTATTTGTATTACAAAGAAGTTCAGTGGCTCGCTGCAGTCAGCGACTACAGCAAAGGATATGATTTTAGAGGAATACCGGGATGCGAAGCTGACGGTAATTGATGCGACCGTAAACACTGTTTTACAGGGACTTTATGTATTAGAGGCTTGCCGTCTGCGTGATATGGAATGGGATTATGAGCAGATTGTTGAAAAGCTATTAGACATCAGGGAAACAGGACGTATCTTTTTTACCGTGGGAAGCATTGACTATTTAAAGCACGGCGGAAGAATTGGAAAACTTGCCGGTCTTGCAGGCAGCGCGCTAAAGATTAAACCTCTGATTACATTAAAAGAGGGAGAGATTTTTAGCTCCGGAGTAACAAGAAACAGACAGAAATCATTGTTAAAAGTTATTGACCTGTTAAAAGAATATCTCGATGAGGTGCATGCAAAACCCGGTGAGTATAGCTTCTGCATTGGAGTTGGATATGATATGGAAGAGGCAGAGCGGTTTCGTGATATGTTAAAGGATTTGGTGAAAGAACGCCTTGGAATAGAAGAGATTAGTATTTATCAGATTGGTGCAACCATTGGCGTGCATACAGGTCCATATCCAATCGGTGTTGGAATTATGAAACGTGCAGACGCATAGAAATGATTTGTTGCTTGAGCAGATGGAATAGAATAAGTAGAATAAGAGAAGCTGTAATATCTTTATAGGTATTACAGTTTTTTTATGTGATAGGAAAGTGCTCGTACGTGGTGTACACCAGGTGAAAACGCAAAGCGTTTTCGGAAGCGTCGCGCGGCGACGCTTTTTTACTTGTAATAGTATAATATAAAATTTTAAATAATAATGTTGACAAAATAATACTATATAATATATAGTATTAAATATAAAACAATATAATAAATTTTATAATATAAGTAATAGAAAAGGAGTGAGTGCATGGTATTTAATACGGGTGCTGCCCTGTTGGATGCGATTGTTCTTGCAGTCGTATCAAAGGAGGAAGAAGGAACCTATGGATACAAGATTACGCAGGATGTGCGCAAAGCAATCGAAGTCTCAGAGTCTACATTGTATCCGGTTCTGCGAAGACTACAAAAGGATGGATGTCTGATTGTATATGACAAAGAATGCGGTGGACGCAATCGAAGATACTACCGGATTACGGAGCCCGGACAGGTGAAATTAGAAGAATACCGCAGGGAATGGGAAGAGTATTCTTCGAATATAACGATGTTATTTTCAAGAGAGGAGTTATGAGAATGAATAGAGACGAGTTTTTAAAGAGATTGGAGGCATTGCTTTTTGATATTTCAGATGAAGAACGGGCAGAAGCAATGGCATTTTACCATAGTTATTTTGAGGATGCAGGAGAAGGAAATGAAGCAAATATTCTTGCAGAATTAGAATCCCCGGAGAAGGTTGCAGAGACAATTAAAAAGGATTTGGGTATGGTTGTCGCTGTAAATCCACAAAGTAATGCAAATAACAGCGCAGAAAATGCGGGTTATGCCACAGGTAATTCAGGTTACGCAGGAAACGCAGGTTATACAACAAATAACACAGGATATGCAAGTACCGCAGGTTATACATCAGGAAACGCAAGTAATAGTGGCAGTTGGAATACGAATCAGGGAAGTCACAGCTATGGAACATATAGCAATATGAATCAGCAGCCGGAGAAGAAAGACAATACAGCTGTGATTGTGTTAGTGGTAATTCTTGCGATTGTTACAAGTCCTGCATGGTTAGGAATTCTTGGCGGACTTGTTGGATTGATTTTTGGATTATTAGTTTCTGTTGCAGCAATTGCAATTGCACTTTTAATAGCAGCAGTTGGAATTTTTATTGGTGCCGTCAGTTGTCTTGCAACAGGCATGGTGGCAACAGGCTTTGGCTTACTGGGAGCTGCTTTACTGGTATTTGCCCTTGGAATTTTAGCTTTAATTGCATGTGTATGGGTATACGGTGGATTTCTTCCTTGGTTAGTGAAATCAATTGTTGGATTAGTGAAAAAAAATAAGTAGCAGAAAGGGGCAAAAACAGTATGAAAAAATTTACAAAGGTTTGTTTAATTATTGCTGCAGTTGCAGCAGTGTGTGGAATTGCATTTTGCTGTGTTTCGATGGCAATCGGTGGAAGTTTTGCAGAAGTTAGCGAAAAGTTGGAAGAAGAAGGCATTCAGGACAAATTCGAGAACTGGATTTGGAGTGGTGTGCAATATACAGAACAGTTAGAGGGTGGCAAAGAAACAAGCACAGATATTGTAAAGATGGAAGAAATTACGGCTATTCATGTAAAAGCAGACATAGCAGATATAAAATTTGTAAAAGCGGATAATGCAGAAAATGTGAAAGTGACTATGAAAAAAGGATATATGAAGCATTATTCCTGCAAAACAAACGGAAAAACATTAGAAATTAAATATGACACAAATCATAATAATTATATGAGTGGACCGGAAATTATTGTGGAAGTGCCGGATGGAATTGAATTGCTTACGATGGAAGTTGATACTGCGCTGGGTGATATCAAAATGGAAGAGTTTACATTAAATGCGGATAAAGTAGACGTTTATTCGAATCTGGGCGATGTGAAATTTACAAATATGACAATTTTAGGACCAATATATGCAGGTACAGATTTAGGTGAGGTGAAGTTTTCAGGCGGAAAATATGGAAAAATGCATCTTAATAATAGTCTTGGGGATATCACAATTACCGGTGAGGTTACCGGCAATGTAGAAGCAGACTGTAGTATGGGAGATGTAAAAGTCGAGCTTTCCGGTGGCGAGACAGATTATAATTATAATCTTAATACCAGTATGGGTGATGTGGAAATCAATGATGCAGACTATAGTAAAGATATGTCAGGAGAAGCAAAAATCAATCATGAGGGAGCTACAATTACTCTGACACTTTCTTCGGCTATGGGTGACGTGAAAGTAACCACAAAATAGAAATTTCTAAGATAGAAGAGACAAGACGATGCAAATCTTTTTGCTGTGACGTCTTGTCTTCTTTTTTTATTACTGTTACAATAAAATCAGATTTAGTAAGAACTGGAAAGGCATGGTTATCATATGACACGAGAAGAAAGACAATTAAAAAGAAGAAAAGATACACAAAATGCGGCAATCGTTTTGGTAATTTTTTTCTTTATAATTATATTATTAGTTGCCGGAGTAACCACGTTGGTGAAAAATCAGGTATCTAAAAAGACTTCAGCTGAGCCATCAACAGAGGAAACGACAGTCACGGAAACACAAGAAGCTGCTGAGACGGAAAGCACACAGGAGGCAGCACCGGTGGTAGATGAAGCGTTCGAGGCAGCAAAAGCATATGTGGAAGGTATGACATTAGAACAGAAGGTTGCCCAGATGTTTATGATTACGCCGGAAGCACTGACTGGTTATAGCAAGGTTACCGCTGCCGGAGATACGACAAAGAGCTTCTATATGGAATATCCGGTAGGAGGTATTCTTTATACGGAAAATAACCTTGTAGATACAGAGCAGACAAAAGAGATGCTTAGTAACATGAAAGGCTTTTGTAATGAAGCAACAGGGCTTCCAATCTTTTTAGCAGTGGAAGAAGAGGGCGGCACAAAGGCACCGGTTGCATCGAATGCAGCCTTTGGAGTGGCAGATGTGGGAGATATGAGTGCAATTGGTGAAACAGGCGAAGCACAGAATGCGTATTATGTTGGTACAAGTCTAGGAGACTATTTAGTGCCATTAGGATTTAATATGAATCTCGCTCCGGTTGCAGATGTACTTACAAATACAGAGAATACAGCATTAACCTATCGCACCTTCGGGTCTGACCTTACATTAGTAAAAAATATGGTAACCGCAGAGTTACAGGGATTGGAAGAAAAGAATATAAAAGGTGTTGTAAAAACATTTCCGGGCTATGGTTCTATAACCGAAAGTTCGAAAGATGGTCTGGTGAAAACAGAGAAAACCTTAGAAGAGCTGATGGCAGGAGAGTTTGTTCCTTTTCAGGGAGCAATCGAATATGGTGCAGACTTTATTATGGTGGGTCATATTGCAGTTCCTTCTGTAGCAGGTGGAGATATTCCATCCACCTTATCGTCAGAAATGATTACAAATGTACTGCGCGGTCAGCTGGGATTTAGTGGCGTGGTTATGACAGAGGCTATGAACCAAAAAGCAATTACAGATATGTATTCTTCTTCAGAAGCTGCCGTTTTGGCCATTGCAGCAGGAGCAGACATTGTCCTGATGCCGGCTGACTTTAAAGAAGCTTATTCAGGCGTGTTAGAAGCAGTAGGTAATGGAACCTTAAGCGAAGAGAGAATCAACGAATCTGTCGCACGCATCATAAAAGTAAAACAGCAAATGCAGTAAATAAAAGATTTTCGTAAAGGATTTTATAAGTAGTGTCAGTGCATAATTTGTTTTATCAGAAGGTTATGTCATTCACATTTATTCTTTTGATAATCAAGCGTTGGCTGACGTGTCAAAAATCTTGAAATCCTAGTGCGCGTTCCGATGAAAAACTGTGATTTAGTGTAGCTGTGTGAACGAAAAAAAGAGTGTCGGTAATCGACACTCTTTTTTCAATCCATTGTTTTCAATATCTTAATCTACCAAATAAAAAACTAGTTCTATTTAAAAAGAAAAAGGTACATGAAACTACTGATTTAGATTGTAGTAATCATATTCTGTAAAGAATTATTTTACTACTGTTACGTTTGTTGCCTGTGGTCCTTTAGCACCTTCAACAACTTCGAATTCTACTGCAGCGCCTTCTTCTAAGGATTTGAATCCTTCCATGTTAAGACCTGAGTAGTGAACGAATACGTCATTTCCCTGTTCGTCAGAAATGAATCCGTAACCTTTTTGGTTGTTAAACCACTTTACTGTACCTTTGTTCATTGAAAAGTACCTCCAAAAAATATTTCTATGTGTGGAAATTCCCACAACATATTGACAGAATAACATAACGATTTTGAAAAGTAAAGCGTTAAAATGGAACTTATTTCTCACAAAATAAAAATATTTTTTTTACTAAAAAATAAAAGCATTTTACCGTCGAATTATAGGATTTCGTAAGAGATTTCGTGGTTCGTTAAGAAGCGTTTTACAAGCAAATCCCATTCCTGTTCAAAGCTTTTGTCCACAGAGAAAATCCGATAGGAGACACCTGTGGTAAGAATGAGCGTTCCATTTTGGAATTTCAGATTAATAAAAGCACCGGTAATATCATTTGGCGAAAAGGAGCTGTGGGAACGTTCTAAGGTATTTGCCAGGTTTGTCGGAGAAAGTAGCAGTACAAATTTGAAGAAAGACGGAGTGCGTTTTCCTTTAATCAGATTAAAACACTGGGTACGTACCTTTCCAAAGGGAAGAAAAGAAAGCCCTGTTAATCCTTCCGCTTCTAATTCATCAGAGGAATAAAAATCTGTATTCAGTCCGCCTTCAATATGATAAGTAACATTTCCCTGAATGGAAGCTTCCTGCAGCAGAAAATTATCAAATACTTCACTGCATAAAAATTTATTCATAAAATCCTTTAATTCTGATATCTGAAGTGCAATCATAAAAAGTCCTTTCTGTTTTGTTAAACGTAATTGCCCATATGCGGCGACGCTTTTTTATATTACCATAAAAATAGAAATTATGCTTAAATTTTTCTTATTTTTATAGTATTATGTTCCAAGAACAACTGTATGAAAATATATTGCGACAAGTGATTTGGAGGAAAAAGAGATGACAGAAACTCAGATTTTATTTGACTTATTAGAGAAGGGGATTTCGCCAACACATGCGGTAGCTGCGTGCGAAGCACGATTGAAAGAGGCCGGTTTTGAAGAACTTAATTATGGAAGCGAATGGAACTTAAAAAAAGGCGGAAAATATTATATTAATCATTATACAACAACCTTATTTGCATTCACTTTACCGGAAAAATGGAATGATGCGAAACAGCCTGCAGTCCGCATTGGAGCAGCTCATACAGATTTTCCTTGTCTAAGAATCAAGCCATCCTGCGACATCAAAACAAATGTATATGCACAGGTAAATGTAGAGGTATATGGTGGAGCAATTTTAAATACATGGTTGGATCGCCCACTGGGGGTGGCAGGACGTGTGGCAGTACGGGGAGCAGACGTGTTTCATCCGGAAGTGAAGATATTCCGGTCAGAAAAAAATCTGCTTACTATTCCAAATCTTGCCATTCATATGAATCGTGAAGTCAATAAAGGTGTGGAATTAAACAAGCAGACGGAAATGCTTCCGATAGCAGGACTTTTATCAGAAGAACAGAATACAGAGTATTTCCTTGATTTTCTTGCAGGAGAGCTTCAGGTCGCAAAAGAAGACATCTTAGATTTTGAATTGACGGTGTACTGTAAAGAAAAACCGGAATTTATCGGCATTCAGGATGAATTTATTTCTTCACCAAGATTAGATAACTTAAATTCCTGTTCTGCTTTAGTATCTGCAATTATTGAAGCAGAAAGAACAGATGGCATGAATATGATTGCATTATTCGATCATGAAGAAATCGGCAGCCGTTCGAAACAGGGAGCAGCATCCATTTTACTTCACGATATGCTTATCCGTATCTTAGAAGAGTCCGACTATCCTGCAAGCAGGGATGCAGTTATTTATAACAGCATGATTCTTTCAATGGATGTTGCCCATGGATTACATCCTAATTATGGAGGAAAAATGGATGTAACAAATAAGCCTGTTTTAGGAAAGGGTTTCTGTATTAAAGAAGCATGCTCACAGTCTTATGCAACAGACTGTCAGGCGATTGGCATTATTCAGCAGATTTGCGATGAAGAAAAAATTCCATATCAGAAGTTTGTAAACCGCTCCGATATGGCAGGTGGCGGAACCTTAGGTTCTATTGCATCTGCATTACTGCCGGTAAAAACAGTAGACGTGGGAATTCCGATTCTGGCAATGCATTCTGCCAGAGAACTGATGGCAGCAAGCGACCAGCAGGCATTTACAGATTTGGCTAAGGCATTCTTTACAAAATAAAAACATTACAAAATAAAAAGAAAAATACCTCTATACAATTCATATTTTTTATGTTACTATCACATAGTATTTAAAACTACGTGTGATAGAAAAACATGACGTGTGTAAAGTTTTTGGATAACCTGTCAAAAGTTATCGAAAAATAGAAACTGAGGATAGATATATTTCTTAATTGAAAAGGAAGTTTTAAAAAAAATTAAGAAAGTATGGATTGATAATGGAGGTATTTTGATGTATAAAATTGTAGTGGATAGTTGTGGAGAATTGCCGGAAGAGTTAAAAAAAGATAGTCGTTTTGAGACAGTATCTTTAGAATTAGAAGTAGAAGGTGTTCGTATTCGTGATGATGCGACTTTTGATCAGGCAGACTTTTTAAAAAGAGTAAAAGAAAGCCCGAATTGTCCAAAGTCCGCATGCCCGTCTCCGGAAGAATATATGGAATCGTATAAAGGAGAAGCTGAGCATGTATATGTGGTAACTCTTTCAGCTGAGCTTAGTGGTTCTTATAATAGTGCAATCCTTGGAAAAAATCTTTTCGAGGAGGAATACGGTGATGCGAAGCAGATTTATGTTTTTAATTCAAGATCTGCCTCCATTGGCGAAACATTAATTGCGATTAAGGTTCAGGAATACGAGGAAGCAGGCTGTTCTTTTGAAGAAGTAGTGGAAAAAGTAGAAGCATATATTGATTCCATGAATACTTATTTTGTGTTAGAGACATTAGAAACACTCAGAAAGAATGGACGTCTTTCAAATTTAAAGGCATTTTTTGCAAATACATTAAATATTAAGCCAGTAATGGGTGCAACAAAGGAGGGCACAATCTGCCAGCTTGATCAGGCTCGGGGAATGAATAAGGCATTAGAAAAAATGGTTCAAACTATGATTTCAGAGACAAAGGACTGTGAGAACAAGATACTTGCAATTTCCCATTGTAATTGTCCGGAACGTGCAAAGGCTGTAAAAGAGAAAATTGAGCAGCTTGTATCATTTAAGAGAATCATTGTGATTGATACTGCAGGAGTAAGCAGTATGTATGCAAATGATGGCGGCGTGATTATGGCAGTATAGTCAGAATGCAGGAATTAAGTTACGAAGAAGTAATTCAAGAGATAGAGAATAAAAGAAGATTTGGAAATCTCACCGGGGTAGAGATTACTGCAAAAATGTTAGAGCAGTTCTCACACCCGGAGTGTGGAATGAACATCATACATGTAGCAGGGACGAATGGCAAGGGCTCCGTCTCTGCTTTTTTGTGTTCCATTTTAGAAAAGGCGGGATTAAAAACGGGAATGTTTACATCGCCTCATTTGGTGGATTTTAGAGAGAGAATCAGAGTCAATGGTGAAATGATATCGAAAGAGGATGTCTATCGTCTTGGAAAACTGCTGCTTAAGACAGAGTTTTCTGTGTTTCCAACGATGTTTGATTATTGTTTATTGGTGGCGGTATTATATTTTAAAGAGCAACAGTGTGATGTGGTTATTATGGAAACAGGCTTAGGCGGCCGTTTAGATTCAACGAATGCCCTTGGTGTTCCAAAGGTTTCTGTGATTACAAAAATTGGATATGATCACATGGCAATTTTAGGAGACACTCTGAATAAAATAGCATTAGAGAAGGCAGGAATCATCAAAAAAGGAAGCTTTCTTGTTATGGAAAGCCAGGAAGAAGAAGCAAGAGAGGTATTGCTTCGGGCAGCGAGAGAGGCAGACGTGGAAGCATTTGTGATGATTCAAAAAGAAGATATTTGTGTAGAAGGATTGAAAGAAAACACAAAACAAAGCAGGGAAATGTGGGGCAAAGATGCGAAGGAGTGGATGCAGAGTTTTTCTTATAAGCAATACAGGGATCTGCAGATGAGGATGCTTGGTGTGCATCAATATGAAAATGCGGCAGCCGCACTAATTGCAGCAGAACATTTCCTGATGGAGTATTTAAATTTACCGGCAGGACATGAAAAAATAGAACTGGCAATACGGGAGGGAATCCGTTGTACTTTCTGGAAGGGAAGAATGGAAATTCTTTTAAAAAATCCGTTTTTTATGGTAGATGGAGCGCATAATAGTAATGGAGTAAATGCGTTAAAAGAAAGTTTAAAGCATCTTTTCCCGGGAGAGAAGTTTCATTTTGTAATGGGAGTCATGGCGGATAAAGATTATGAAGAAATGGTAGAGATGCTCCTGCCACTGGCGCTTGATTTTAAAACAGTAACCGTAGAAAGCAGCCGTGCATTGCAATCGGATGCACTGGCAGAATGTATCCGAAAAAAAGGAGTTTCGGCAGAGTGTTGTAGGAGTTTAGAAGAGGCACTTCCTGATTTTGCGTGCCCTTCAGATGAGAAAACAATTGCCTTTGGTTCTCTTTATTTTATAGGAGACATCGAGGCGTATATGATGCGAAAATGACAGCTTGTTAGAATTGAGATATGAAAAATGGTATTTAGTAGCTTTGAATTTTTATTCCGGTTTTTACCGGTGTTTTTATTGATATATTTTCTATGCCCGAAAAAGTTCAGAAATATCGTACTTTTTGCAGGCAGTATAGCCTTTTATACAATCGGAGAGGCAGAATATGTCCTATTGCTTGTGGCGTCTGTTTTGATAAATTACCTAATTGGGCTGGGGATGTATCCCAAGGCAGAAGGGGGAAGAGGTATCAGACAGAAGGTGTTGCTTTTTTTAGCACTTTTTTACAATTTTGGATGGCTTTTCTTCTTTAAGTACAGCGGTGTGGCAGGGCATTTGCCGATGGGAATCAGTTTCTATACGTTTCAGATTGTAGCGTATGTCGTTGATGTTTATCGCGAAAAAATCCCGGCAGAAAAGTCCGCCATCAGACTTGGAACATATTTGACGATGTTTCCGCAGCTGGTGGCAGGTCCAATTGTAAATTATTCAGAAGTAAGTAGCGCCTTAAAAGAGCGTAAGATTACGGTAGAAAAGTTTGAAGAAGGACTGCGTCTGCTGATTATCGGTCTTGGAGCAAAGGTAATTATTGCAGACCGTATTGGAATGCTTTGGAATAGCATACAGACAATCGGTTTTCAAAGTATTTCCACCCCACTTGCATGGCTGGGTGCATTTGCCTACACAATAGAGCTGTATTTTGATTTTTCCGGCTATTCTATGATGGCGATGGGACTCGGAAAAATGTTAGGCTTTGAATTTCCGGCAAACTTTTGTTTTCCATATGTGTCAAAATCTATTTCGGAATTCTGGCGCAGATGGCATATTACGCTGGGAAGATGGTTTAAAGAGTATGTTTATATTCCATTGGGTGGAAACCGCAAGGGAAAAGCGCGTACAATTTTTAATCTGTTTGTGGTATGGAGCTTAACGGCTTTATGGCATGGGGCAGGTGTGAATTTCCTTTTGTGGGGTGTAATGCTTTTGCTTTTACTGGGAATAGAGAAACTTTTTTTGCATAGTTTTCTGGAAAAAAGCAAGGTGCTTTCCCATATTTATCTGCTTGCAGTTGTGCCGGTAACATGGGTTGCATTTGCAATTGAGGATGCAGGTTGGCTTTGGATTTATTTTTCAAGGATGTTTCCTTTATTTGGACAGCAGGCAACAAGTATCAATTCAATGGATTATATACAATATTTAAAAGATTATTGGAGTCTGTTTGCGTTAGGAATTTTATTTGCAACACCAATTCCGGCCGTTTTTTATAAAAGAATAAAAAACAGACTGGTTGGCACATTGGCGATTGCTTTTATTTTTGCGGCCAGCATGTTTTTTTTGGCAGTATCAGAAAATAATCCATTCCTGTATTTTAATTTTTAACTTACGCAGGTTGCGGGGAAAAGCATAGTTTGTGAAAAAGGGTATTGTATTATTATGAAAAAAATTAGAAAGTGCAGCGTGATATGCTTTGTCATAATATTTTGGATTGTGTTATCAGTGCTTGGTTATCTTGGAAAAGATACAGTCTACAGCCAATATACACTTGATGTAAACAAAAAGCCATATTTTGTGTTTGTGCTTGAAGGCATTCACGATGGAATTTATCCTTGGAGCGGAAAGACAATATCACTCTGGGAAAAGTGGGAACAGATTTCAGAAGAAAATGCAAAGGATGATAAAGAAAACAATAGTTCGAAAAATAATTCAAAGGAACAATCCGGAGATTATGGGACTGAGAATGTAGGGATTGACACTGAGAACACAGAAGATGGTTGGAAGAATCAGAAGCGGCAATTTCAAACTGTTGAGGAGGATTATTTTTCAGATGCTATTTTTATCGGAGATTCAAGAACGGTCGGTCTGCATGACTATGGCGGACTGGATGATGCTACATTTTATGCAACGGTTGGTTTGAATGTGTATGATTTGTGGGAAAAAGAACATTGCGAGATTGACGGTAAAAAAATGACTTTAGAGGAACTTTTAACAGAAAGGAAGTTCGGTAAAATTTATTTTCAGATTGGAATTAACGAAATGGGGCGTGGTACAGTGGACGGATTTATGGGTGCGTATGCGCATGCCATCGAAAAGTTCCGTGAGTTTCAGCCGGATGCTATCATTTTTGTACAGGGGATTATGAAAGTAGCAAAGGAGAAATCCGAACAGGATGAGATTTTTAATAATGATGGAATCGAAGTACGGAATGAAAGAATTGCAAAATTAGCAGATAATAAAAATATTTTTTATCTGGATATGAACGAAGTTGTTTGTGACGAAGATGGAAATTTGCGAAGTGATCTTACCTTTGATGATGTGCATTTGTATGGCTCTAAATATGGTGAGTGGGTGCAGTTTTTGCTAGAACATGGAATTCAGTAAAAAATGTGAAAAGCTCTTTCCATTGCAAAAAAAACGTGGTACCATTATCCTAACTAAAGGTGTACTTTTTTTGCATAAGAAAGGAAGGTCATACAATGGAAGAACAGGAAAAGAAATATTGTTATGCGGACAAAGCGGCGCAGATAAAACGCGGAAATCGTTTTCTGACACTTGGTTATGTTGTTTTTTATCTGGTAATACTCGCAGTTGTCTGGGTGGCAGCAGTAAGAGGGGTTCGCTCGATTGGCTATGCAGGCTTCTTAACAGCTATCATTTTAATAGCACTGGCGGTGACTGCAATTGCATATGTGAGAAGTCCGGGAAGTACAAATATCAAGTATGTAGCAATTGTTGGAGTATTGATTGTAGCATTTTTAACAGGTATTGCATTTGATAATTATTATATACGTTTCATGGCAGCCATACCATTGATTGGTGCAGTACTCTTTTTTGATGAAAAGTACACAACGATTGTAGGTGCGGGATACATTACCATAAATGTAATTTTAAATGTATACAAGATTGGTATTGCAAAGATTTATGCGGGAGAAGATGCATTGGATCAATTGGCGGCAACTTTAGCAATTGCGGTAATGGTTATTCTGATTCGTCATGCATCACGCCTGTTAACACAGTTTAATCATCATACCAGACACAGTCTGATGCAGGAGCAGGAATACCAAAAGGTAGTGATGGATAGAGTAATTGCTGTTGCAGAAGAAGTTCGTAAGGGAACAGAGAATGCGATGGGTATTGTAAATGAGCTGAATTCATCTACTCAGGTGGTAAATGGTGCGATGAAGGACATTTCTGACAGCACTTTAAGTACCGCAGAAAATATTCAGGTACAGACAACTATGACACGAAACATTCAGGATTCCATTGTAGAGACCTTAGAGCGTTCGGAAAATATGGTTCAGGTTGCGAAGCATACCGGTGAGTTAAATGACCAAAGCTTACAAATTATGAATAATCTGAAACAGCAGTCTGAAGTAATTGCAACAACAAACTCTGAGGTTGCAGATTCTATGCAGAAACTGAAGGAACGTGCAATCGCAGTTAAGAGTATAGCAGACACTATTTTTGCAATTTCGAGTCAGACAAATCTGTTAGCATTAAATGCGTCTATCGAAAGTGCTCGTGCGGGTGAGGCTGGAAAAGGATTTGCAGTTGTTGCAGACGAGATTCGTCAGCTGGCTGAGAAAACGAGACAGGAAACAGAAAACATTGCCGCTATTTTAGGCGAGTTGTCAGAAAATGCGGAGGATGCAGTTAATGCGGTTGCAAAATCAGTAGAAGCAGCAGATACACAGGATGAATTAATAACACAGGCATCTGAAAGTTTTACAGAGGTAAACAGCAATGTTGGACAGTTGATTTCTGATATTGGTGAAATTGACAGTATGTTAAATAGTTTGTCAGAAGCAAATAACCTGATTGTAGAAAACATTATGCATTTATCAGCAACAACAGAAGAAGTAACAGCATCTTCTGTACAGGCAGCGGAATTAAGTGTACAGAATCTGGATAATGCAGAACAGACAAAATCATTGTTAGATGGTGTCATTGATATTTCGCATGAGCTGGATAAATATATTTAAAATTTAGGGATGTAGCCTTTTGGAAATTTAGGCTGCGTCCCTAAATTTTGTTTTTAAAGGTTCTATTAATTATTTTAATAAGGATAGACAAAAGGAGTGGGTTCAAGCTATAATATACTGCGAAAATAAAAACAAAAAGAAAAAGAGGTAAGATTATGTATGTAATACAGTTTATCAGAGGTTTTTGTATGGCATTAGCAGACAGTGTTCCGGGTGTATCAGGTGGAACAATTGCATTTTTACTTGGATTTTATGACCAGTTTATTACATCCATTGATGATTTGATGACAGGTAACATGGAGAAAAAGAAAAAAGCATTGTTCTTTTTGGTTAAGATTGGAATCGGCTGGGTATGCGGATTTTTAATGGCTGTTTTGATTTTAACAAGTGTTTTTGAAAGTCATATTTATGCAATCAGTTCATTATTCATAGGATTTATTATTTTGCGATTCCGATTGTAGCAAAGGAGGAAAAAGAGTGTTTAAGCGAAAAGAAAATTGCCTCCTTATTCGCGCTTTTAGGAATTGCGATTGTATGTGCAATTACATATTTTAATCCTGTTTCCGGCGGTGGAGATTCTGTGGATTTAACAAAAATAAATTTCGGACTTGGTATTTTCATTTTCTTTGCAGGTGCAATTGCAATTTCTGCAATGGTGCTACCGGGAATTTCCGGTTCCACACTTCTTTTAATTTTTGGAATTTATCTTCCGATTATTACGGGAATTAAAGAAATTTTACATTTAAACTTTAGCTATTTCCCATCACTTTTTGTTTTTGGGTGTGGTGTGCTTGTTGGAATTTTTACTTCTGTAAAATTAATTCGTAAAGCATTGGAAAAATATCGTGCACAGATGATTTATACCATTATCGGTTTAATGCTTGGCTCGATTTATGCCGTAATTATGGGACCTACCACATTAGACACACCTCAGCCTGCAATGGGATGGTCAGAATTTAGTATTGTATTTTTCCTTATCGGCGGAGTTGTAATTGGTGGAATGCAGTTATTAAAGAATATTAAAAAATAATCGGGAATAATTATAATATGAAAAAAATACTGATCTATTTAAAAGATTATAAAAAAGAAACAATTTTAGCACCATTATTTAAGATGCTTGAGGCATCCTTTGAATTATTTGTTCCGTTGGTTATTGCGGCAATTATTGATACAGGTGTGGCAGCAGGTAATAAGCCTTATATTATGAAAATGTGCGGGGTACTGGCAGTGCTTGCAATTATTGGATTAGTGAGCTCAATTACTGCCCAGTATTTTGCTGCAAAGGCAGCAGTTGGATTTTCTGCAAAGCTTCGCCACGCGCTATTTAAACATATTGAAAGTCTTTCTTTTACAGAGATGGATAAGATTGGAACCTCAACTCTGATTACGAGAATGACAAGTGATATTAATCAGGTGCAGAATGGGGTTAACCTTGTTCTGCGTCTGTTTTTGCGTTCACCATTTATTGTACTTGGTGCAATGATTATGGCATTTACTGTGGATGTCAAAGCAGCACTTGTTTTTGTGGTAACGATACCACTACTTTCTATCGTTGTATTCGGAATCATGCTTATCAGCATTCCATTGTACAAAAAGGTGCAGGCAGCGTTGGATAAGGTTCTTGGAATTACAAGAGAAAATTTAACAGGAAGCAGAGTAATCCGTGCGTTTCATAAAGAAGAGGATGAAATTAAAAACTTCAATGAAAGCAATGATGCACTGACAAAGCTTCAGATTTATGTGGGTAAAATTTCGGCATTGATGAACCCGTTTACTTATATTATTGTAAATGGCGCCATTGTAGCTTTGGTGTGGACCGGTGCGCTTCGTGTAGAGTCCGGCGTGCTGACACAGGGAGCGGTCATTGCGTTAGTTAACTATATGTCACAGATACTTGTGGAATTAGTTAAACTGGCAAACTTAATTATCAGCGTAACAAAATCTGTTGCCAGTGGAAATCGTATTCAGGCAGTATTTGAAATAGAATCATCTATGAAAGATGCAGCATGTGATTTAGAAGAGAATGTGCAGGGGTCCGTTAAATTAGGAACTGCCACAGTACAACATACCAAGGCGGCAGGAGAAACGGCATCTGAGAATGCGGTGGAATTTTCTCATGTAAGTCTTACTTATGCCGGTGCAGGAGCAGAGTCTTTGACAGATATTCATTTTACTGCGAAAAAGGGAGAAACCATTGGTATCATCGGTGGTACGGGTTCCGGAAAATCCTCCCTTGTAAATTTAATTCCACGTTTTTATGACACTACAAAGGGCTGTGTGAAAATTAACGGAACAGATGTAAAAGAGATTCCATTAGCAAGCCTTAGAGAGCGTGTGGGTGTTGTTTTACAGAAAGCAGTTCTTTTTAAAGGGACGATTCGAAGTAATATGCTCTGGGGCAATGAAGATGCTACAGATGAGGATATTATGAATGCATTAGAGATTGCCCAGGCAAAAGAGTTTGTACTTGAGAAAAAAGGAATTCTTGATTATGAAGTGGAACAGGGCGGAAAGAATTTGTCAGGTGGACAAAGACAGCGTCTTACAATTGCAAGAGCGTTGGTAAGAAAGCCGGAGATTCTGATTTTAGATGACAGTGCATCTGCCCTCGACTTTGCAACAGATGCAAAGCTTCGCATGGCAATCCGCAGTATGACTGACGATATGACTACCTTTATTGTATCCCAGAGAGCTGCATCCATTATGTATGCGGACAAGATTATTGTGTTAGATGATGGTGAAGTTGTTGGAATGGGAACACATAAAGAATTGTTAAAAAGCTGTGATGTATATCGGGAAATTTATGAATCACAGTTCCGTAATAATGAGAAGAAGGATGGGGAGGGAATGGAAAATGAAGCATAAGTTTGATTCAAATCAAAAGAAAGCCCTTGGAAAAGTCCTTCATTATGTAAAAAGATATTGGTTTTATCTTGGAATATCCATTTTACTGGCAGCAGTTATTGTGGCATTAACCTTATATCTTCCGATTTTAACCGGAGATGCAATTGACCTGATTATTGATAAAGGTCTTGTGGATTTTCCGGGAATCTTATCGGTATTAAAGGAAATGGCAGTGATTATTTTATTAACGGCGCTTGCACAGTGGTTAATGAATGCCTGCAACAATAAGATTACTTATCAGATTACCAGGGATGTTCGTAAAGAAGCGTTTGAAAAAATTGAACATCTGCCATTAAAATATCTGGATTCCCATTCCTATGGTGAGGTTGTAAGCCGCGTGATAGCAGATGTTGACCAGTTTGCAGATGGTCTTTTAATGGGATTTGGTCAGTTTTTTACCGGTATCGTAACTATTTTTGGTACATTGTTTTTTATGCTTACTATTAGTGCGAAGATTACAGCTGCGGTAGTGGTAATTACACCAATTTCCCTTTTTGTAGCAGCTTTTATTGCGAAAAAGACATTTAGTATGTTCAAATTGCAGTCAGAGACAAGAGGTGAGCAGACGGCATTTATTGAGGAAATGGTTGGAAACCAGAAGGTTGTGCAGGCTTTTTCCCACGAGGATGAAGCATTAGAGCAGTTTGATGAAATTAATGGCAGATTAGAAAAGTATTCGTTAAGAGCTATCTTTTTCTCAAGTATTACAAATCCGTCCACACGTTTTGTAAACAGTCTTGTATATGCCACTGTAGCAGTGGTGGGCGCATTTCTTGCAATTACAGGAGCTGTCAGTGTTGGTCAGCTTTCAGCACTGCTTAGTTATGCAAATCAGTATACAAAGCCGTTTAATGAAATTTCTGGTGTTATAACAGAATTACAAAATGCATTAGCCTGCGCAGGAAGAGTGTTTGAGTTGATGGAAGAAGAGTCGGAAGTGCCGGATGCTAAGGATGCGCATGTATTAGAAACAGCCGATGGAAGAATGGAGTTAGAGCAGGTATGCTTCTCTTATACACCGGAACAGAAATTGATTCAGAACTTTAATCTGTCCGTAAAACCGGGACAGCGTGTTGCAATCGTTGGACCAACCGGTTGCGGAAAAACTACATTGATTAACCTTTTAATGCGTTTTTATGATGTAAACAGTGGAGAAATCCGGGTTAGTGGTCTTCCAATTAAGGATATTACCAGAAAGAGCCTAAGAAGCAATTATGGTATGGTGCTGCAGGAAACCTGGTTACGAAGCGGAACTATCCGTGAAAATATCGCAATGGGAAAACCGGATGCAACAGAGGAAGAAATCATTGCCGCTGCAAAGGCGTCTCATGCCCACAGCTTTATCAAGCGACTGCCAAATGGATATGATACGGTAATTTCTGAGGATGGAGGAAATCTTTCCCAAGGGCAGAAGCAGCTTTTATGTATCACACGAGTGATGCTTTGTCTGCCGCCAATGCTGATTTTGGATGAGGCAACATCTTCGATTGATACAAGAACGGAGATTCGTATTCAGAGAGCTTTCGCAAAGATGATGGAGGGCAGAACCAGCTTTATTGTAGCCCATCGTCTTTCGACTATTCAGGAAGCGGATATTATTCTCGTCATGAAGGATGGTAATATTATTGAACAAGGCAGTCATGAGGAACTGTTAGCAAAGCAGGGCTTTTATGCAGAACTTTACAACAGCCAGTTTGTCAATACAGCATCTTAAGTGAAGAACAGGAGTGTCCGTTTTACCTTGAGTAAATAAAAAAAGGTGATTTGCATATGCTTTAAAGATAGGCAATGTAAATCGCTTTTTTATGTTATAAGAAAGTGCTCATACTATCAAATTGTACAAATATATATCAAGTTTCGTTATGCAAAACATTTTAGTTCTATTGATTGTATTTTGAGGTATCTTAATTTATAATTAGAAATGAAATCAAAATTTAAGTGAGAAGAAATTATGAAGAAAAAAACAGCAACGCCTCCGCAGATAAGCGAAGAGGCTAAGGTTGAAAATAAAAAAGAAGCAAGTGGTTCTAAGGATATCCGATGGGAAAAACTCGATAACACAGCCCATCTTTTTCCTGTAATTGCAGGGGAGAATATGAGCAATGTCTATCGCATCAGCGTTACTTTGACAGAGCTGGTGGAACCGGAAATCTTACAGGAAGCGTTAGATATAGTACTGCCGAAATTCGATGGTTTTAATTTAAGACTTCGTCAGGGTGTTTTTTGGTATTACTTTGAGGAAAATGGAAAGCCTGCACCGAAGGTACGTGAGGAAAATGCATTTCCATGCAGATTTATTCAGCAGAATCAGAACAGAAGTTACATGTTTCGTGTGACTTATTATAAATACAGAATTAATCTCGAGGTATTTCATGTATTGACGGATGGTATGGGAGGTCTTAATTTTTTAAAAGAGCTGACTTATCAGTATCTGCGGTTAGCTCATCCCAAGTTAAAAAGTCAGGTTGGAGATTCTCTGCATTCGAGTACTTCGTTAAACCGGGAAGATAGTTTCTTAAAGAATTATCGTAAAAGTTCTGCAAAGGGTTATAAATCCCAGAAGGCTTATCTGATTAAGGGAGAAAAGCTTAGACCGGGTGAATTTGGTGTGATGCATGGTTATATGCAGATACCGGAGTTAAAAGAAGTCTGCCGCCGTTACGGAGCAAGTATCAATGAGTATCTTGTGGCGGTATATGTATGGAGCGTGTACACAGAATGCATGCATGGAATGCCTTCCGACAGACCAATTCGTGTTGCAGTTCCTGTGAATTTGCGTCCTTATTTTAATTCGATTACAACAAAGAACTTTTTTGTTATGGTTTCTGCGGAGTTTCATCCGACAAAAGAGATATATACATTTGAGGAAGTATTGGAAATAATTCGTGACAGCTTAAAGAGTCAGATTAATAAGGAACATTTAGAGAAGTTGTTTTCATACAATGTTTCCAATGAAAAGATATTAGTGGCTCGAATGGTTCCTTTGTTCTTAAAAAATATTGCAATGCGTTATGTATATAATATGTCAGCCTTAGCAAATACAGCAACCATTACAAATATCGGAAATGTGACCGTGGATGAGGCATATAAGCCTTATGTGGAAATGTTCCATGCCTTTCTTGCGATGTCGAAGGGGCAGCATTTGAAAGGGACAATCTGTTCCTATGGTGATACGCTTGTATTTTCCTTCAGTTATGATTTGAAGGATGCTTCTGTACAACGCGGATTTTTCCGAAAACTGGCTTCGGATGGTCTTGCAGTGGAAGTGGAAAGCAATGGCGTAAATTATGAGTAAAACAGGGAGTTATTTATATGAGTAAATGCAGACAGTGCAGGGTGGAAATTCTGGATGAGTCGGAATGCTGCCCACTTTGTGGCTTTGTATTAGAGCCGACAATTGAGGTTGAAAATATGTACCCGGATGTCAGGGTAAAAGCGAGAAAGCTGATGCTTTTATCAAGAATATATCTATTTTTGATTATTGTGGTAGAAGCATTTTTGATTAATATAAATTATTTTACAGATTCAAAAATCTGGTGGAGCCTGATTACAGGGCTTGCACTTTTATACAGTTATATGATAATCCGGGTTGCTATTTTGGGAAAAGCCGGATACCGGACAAAAACATTGATATTGGCGGCGCTGGCGATTTTTATGGTAGTGGCAATTGATTTTCTGGCGGGATATCACGGCTGGTCAGTTAGTTATGTGTTTCCGGGGGGAATAATATTAATTGATATAGGAATCATTGTTTTGATGATCTTTAACAGAAGAAATTGGCAGAGTTATTTAATGTGGCAGATTTTTATGATTTTGTGTAGTATCATACCAATTGTATTATGGCTGGCAGGTGTAATTAAAGAGCCGTTTGTGGCAGGGATTGCGCTATTAGTTTCAGTATTTTTATTTCTGGGAACATTCATTATCGGAGATCGCAGAGCAAGGGTGGAATTAAAACGTAGATTCCATGTGCGATAAAAGGCTTTTTGGGCGAATGTGCCGAGGTATATATTTTTTATGGGGCGGGTCGCAGCTTGGGCGGACGCCCCATAGTTGTTAGCATATTCCTATTTACAAAAAGAATGAAAAATAGGATAATATTCCTAGACGTATCTTTTAAAGTAAGATAAAATAAAAGATATCCTTATTTGGAAAGCGTAGGTAATACTAAGATGGAAATTAAGAGATTAGGTGAAAATAAAATTCGTTGTGCTCTTTCTGAGCAGGAAATTTCAGAGATGGGTTTTACGATTGATGATATTATTGGAAATACAGAAACTACACAGAAATTTATGCGTGTGGTTTTAGAGCGTGTGGAAGAGCAGGAGAATATCAGTTTAGATGGAATTTCTCCAATGGTAAAAGCTGAACTGTTACAGGATCATAGCATGGCAATTACATTTGGCGGAGACTCTGAGAGTAATTTTAAGAATCTGGTAGATACGGTAAATCACCTGATGAGCCAGTTACAGCCGGATAAAATGAAAGAATTCCATGATATGAACTTAGAAGAGAAGAAACAGAAAATTGATGAATTCTTACAAAGCTTCAAGGCTGCAGATAATGGGGAAAATGCAGCATTTGAAGATATTGATCCGGATGCAGAAGTTTTTAAAGATACAATGCCATTTGGCCTGATTTTTTCGAAATTAGATGATGCAATTCGTTTTGCACGACTGTTTGCAGGATGGGAACGTCTGCCGGAAAATGCATTGTATAAGTTAGAGAAAAACTATTATCTTTTGATGGATTTTATTAATTTTTCAAAGGAAGAACTTCGTCCGCTGGCATTTGCGTCTGTAGAATTTGATGATGCACATTTTGCTGAGAAATTGCAGATTACATATTTAAAAGAGCATGGGCAGGTTATTTTAAAGGAACAGGCAATTCAGACATTAATGCAGTTGTAGGCGGATAGGAGGAGATTAGGGGTATGTATCTGTTATATTTTGTATTGTGGCTGGTTTTTAATGGGAATATTACGTTAGAAATTTGTATATTTGGACTGGTAATTGCTGCAGCAGTTTTTGCATTTACCTGTAAGTTTATGGATTATGGCATAGCGAAGGAAATGAGCCTTTATAAGAATTTTTTCAGGCTTCTTCGCTATGTTTTTGTGCTTATAATAGAAATTATTAAAGCGAATCTGGCAGTAATTCATTTGATTTTTACGGAAAAAGAAGAGCCGGAACCGGTGGTGGTACGTTTTTCTTCAAAGCTGGAATCAAAGATGGCAAAGGCACTTTTGGCGAATGCAATTACACTGACACCGGGAACTATTACCGTAATGCTGGAAGGCCAGGAATATGTGGTGCACTGTCAGGATGAGGAGATGGCAGAGGGCATGGACGAACCTGTATTTGTAAAAATGCTTACTGAAATGGAAGAGAAAAGATAAAGACAGAAGAGGAAGAGAGAGGGGCAGGTTTTATGAAAAGCGGAATTGCTGGTTTAACAGCGGCATATCAGTATTTTTTAATTGGAGTACTGATTGTTTTGGCAGTTTTAGTAGTACTTTGTCTGGCGAGGGCAATTATCGGACCAAGAATTGCAGACAGGGTCGTGTCTGTAAATATGATGGGGACGTTAGTTATTGTGATAATTGCAATTTTAGCGTATTTATTAGAAGAAGGATATCTGGTGGATATCTGCCTCATTTATGCCATGATAAGCTTCCTTGGAGTAATTGTAGTCAGCAAGGTTTACATGGGTGTTTATATGGAGAAAAAAGAGGAGGAAAAAAAGAATGGAAATCATTGAATGGATTCGTTTTTTTCTTGGGGCATTGCTTATTCTTTGTGGAGTCATTATTTTTTTGATTGAGATGGTAGGAGTTTTCCGTTTTAAATATGTGTTAAACCGAATGCACGCGGCAGCTTTGGGTGATACGCTTGGGATTGCCTGTTCGATGTTAGGACTTATTATTATGAACGGATGGAATATGACATCTTTAAAAATGCTTTTTGTGGTAGCATTTTTGTGGTTCTCTTCACCAACTGCCTCTCATCTTTTGGCGCGACTTGAGGTGACAACGGATGAAGAAAAGGAAACGCATTATCGTTCATTAAGCTTAGAGGAACTGGCAAAAGAAAAAACGAGCGAAAAAGAGTAAGAGGGTGTTTTGTTATGCAAATATTTACAAATATATTGTTGGGATTTTTAGTGGTTTGTGCGATAGCCGCAAGTCTTTCCAAAAATCTGTTAAATTCTATTTTGATTTTCATGTCCTACAGTCTCGTTATGGCAATTATCTGGGTCCTTTTGGAATCTCCTGATTTGGCAATTACTGAGGCGGCAGTCGGTGCAGGAATTACAACAGTGTTGTTCTTTATTACCTTAAAGAAAATTCATGCAATGAAGACGGTGGAGGAAGAAAAGGAGGAGAAGAATGAGCAGAAAGATACCAAAGAGTCAGTATGAAAAAACCATTTCTTATCGTTTGAAGCAGTGGTTGGATGGTACGAAGGACGCATATCTTGGTGAAGTTGAAATGAAGCCTCAGGAGGAATTTCACGAGGATGTACAGAAGATAACCGAGCGTAAAGAAGAAAAAAGAAAGCTTCATGAGAGGGTATTTGATGTAGCGAATAATAAAGAAGTGAAGGTTTTTCATAATCTGTATCATGTATTTAGTGTTTGCTTTTGTATTTTTCTTGTAGTAACGCTTTTAATTGCAGTTTCTTATTTACCAACTTATGGAAATGCGCAGAATCCGGTAAATAATGAGGTGGCAGAACGCTATATTGAAAAGGGGTTACAGGAAACCGGTGCGGTCAATATTGTAACGGGAATGATATTGGATTATCGTGCATTTGATACGCTGGGGGAATCACACGTACTTTTTATTGCAACCTGTACCGTTTTGATTCTTTTACGAAAGGATAAGAAAAAAGACGGAAATGAAGTAGAAGAAAGTGACCGTCTTCATGAGCCAAAGAATGATGTGATTCTGCAGACAGCAGCAAGAATTCTGGTGCCACCAATTTTTATTTTTGGTATTTATGTGATTCTTGGAGGTCATTTAGGACCGGGCGGTGGATTCTCCGGTGGTGCAATTATTGGTGCAGGATTGATTTTGTATCTGAATGCATTTGGTTTTGCGAAAACAGAACGGTTCTTTAAGGCAAAAACTTATAAAGTACTTAGTGTCTGTGCTTTAGGTTGCTATTGTATGGCAAAGAGCTATTCTTTTTACACCGGTGCAAATCATATTGAAAGCATCATTCCATTAGGCCAGCCGGGTGCAATTTTAAGCAGTGGTCTGATTCTACTTTTAAATATCTGTGTTGGAACAGTGGTTGCGGGAACGATGTATACCTTCTATGTTATGTTCCGAAAAGGAGGCTACTAAAGTGGATTTTTCGAATTTTTTGAACAACTACGAGGAAGCGGTTGCAATGATTCTATTCGGCATCGGTTTTTCGAACCTGCTTTTGCAGAAAAACTTAATCAAAAAGATTATTGGTTTAAATATTATGGATACTTCCATGTACCTGTTTTTGGCGTTAAAGGGCTACATATCAGGAAGAAAAGCACCGATTGTGGTGGATGGTGTGCAGAGTGTGGAAGCATATATTAATCCAATTCCAAGCGGACTGGTATTGACAGGAATTGTTGTATCTGTTTCCGTTACTGCATTGATGTTATCACTTACGATACGATTATATCAGAGATATCATACGCTGGATTTGGATGAAATCTCCACATTGATTGAGAAGGAGGGAAGATAATGGAGTTTGTACAAAATTTTCCCTTTATGTCCATTGTATTATCGCTTTTTTCAGGACCACTTTCTTCCGTCTTAGGTGGAAAAAGGGCAAGGGTATTAAATTCTGTGTTGATAACTCTTATTGGTCTGATGTCGGCAGCAGTACTGGTATTTGTATTGCAAAGCGGAGCACCTTATGTTTACATGATGGGACATTTTTCGGCACCTTGGGGAAATGAAATCCGGGTTGGTGTGTTAGAGGCTGCAATGGCATGTTTTTTCTGCATTGTGATGCTTCTTTGTATGTTAGGTGGTGTGCATGAGCGGGCAAGAGAGATAGAGGAATCGAAAGAAAACCTGTACTATATCATGGTAAATCTTTTGTTGTGTTCGCTGTTAGCACTGATTTATACAAATGACCTTTTTACCGCCTATGTATTTGTAGAAATAAATACGATTTCAGCCTGCGGTCTGATTATGATTCGACAGACCGGACGAACAATTGAAGCGGCAACCCGTTATATGATTATGAGTCTTTTAGGGTCAGGTCTTTTATTGCTGGGTATCTGTTTCTTATATGATTTGACCGGACACCTGTTAATGAGCAATATCAGAGAACAGGTAATGCTTCTTCAGGCAACCGGAGAATATCATATGCCGCTTTTGGTATCATTAGGATTGATTTCTGTGGGACTTGCGATTAAAAGTGCACTGTTTCCGTTTCACAGCTGGCTGCCGGACGCTTATGGGTATTCTACGGTATCCTCAGCTGCGATTTTATCTTCACTGGTTTCTAAAGGATATATTTTCCTGTTGGCAAAGATTTTTTACCGCGTAATGGGAATGGATGTTGTGCGTGAGAGTAAGGTTATCAATATACTGTTTGTGTTTGGTATTGCCGGAATGATTATGGGTTCCTTAAGCGCAATCAGAGAGCATGATATCAGACGAATGATAGCATTTTCATCCGTTGCACAGATTGGTTATATTTACATGGGCTTTGGACTTGGAACAACAGCGGGAATCGTTGCAAGTATTTATCATGTGGTATCCCATGCAGCAACAAAATCACTGTTATTCATTGCTTTCTCGGGACTTTCTGAGGCTTCCGGCGGAAGTAAGGAATTTTTACAACTTTCAGGAGCAGGATACAGGAATAAATTGGCAGGTGTGGCATTTACGGTAGGTGCTTTGTCAATGGTGGGTTTCCCAATGTTTTCCGGCTTTATTTCAAAGATTTTATTTGCACAGGCAGCGATGGAAAATTCACATAAGATGCTTTTGACATTAATTGCCCTTGCAATCAGCACCATTTTAAATGCAATTTATTTTATGAAAACAGTAATTCGTATTTATACACCGACAAGCAAAGTAAAACATTACGCAAAGGATGGAAAAAATATTACGATTGCGATGCAGCCTTGGAAAGCATATGCACTGGTTGGATTTATTTTGTTAAATTTGGTACTGGGGTTAAATTCAGAGCCAATTATTAAAATGATTGAGCAGGGCTTGGAGATGTTTTCCTAAATTTACAGAGTGCAGAAAGGTTTGGTTATGATGATGGACAGCTTATTACTGCTTCCGATAATTCTGCCGATAGTAACGGGAATCGGCATGCTGGTTTCTTCGTTTTTAGACCATTTAAGAGCAAAGGAAAAAGCAGTTGTTTCGTACAGTCAAAAAGAGTGTAAAAAAATAAATCTGTTAACCGGTGGTATACTGCTGTTATCAGTGGCTGCCGCTTTATATGCTGCATGGTCAGGGGAAAAAAGTGTGACACTTTTTTATCTGATGGAGGATTTGCCGGTTTATTTTCATATTGATTCTTTAGGCAGACTTTTTGTGACATTTTTAAGTATTGTGTGGCTTGCAGCAGGTATTTATTCGTTTCTTTACATGGAGCATGAAGGAGAAGAAAAGCGTTTTTTTGGATTTTATCTGTTGGTGTATGGAGTGCTGGTAGCTCAGGATTTTGCAGGAAACCTGATTACGTTATACCTCTTTTATGAACTGATGACATTAACGGCAATGCCCCTTGTTATGCATAATGGAACAAAAGAAGCAATTATGGCAGGTTTAAAATATCTGTTTTATTCTGTGTGTGGTGCGTATTTATCACTTTTTGCTATTTTCTTTTTGTACCAGAATTGCGATACCTTAACCTTTAAGGCAGGCGGAACGTTAAATCAGGTGTTAGCAGAAGGAAATCAGGGAATTTTACAGATTGCAGCTATGTGCATGATTATTGGTTTTGGCGCAAAAGCAGGCCTTTTTCCATTACATGCATGGCTTCCGACTGCGCATCCGGTTGCACCGGCACCGGCGTCCGCGGTGCTTTCATCCATTATTGTAAAAAGTGGTGTGTTTTCGATTATCCGTGGTGTTTTTTACATATTTGGAGCAGATTTTCTCCGTGGTACATGGGTACAGACTACATGGATGACGTTAACGCTTGTTACTGTATTTATGGGTTCGCTGCTTGCTTACCGCGAAAAGGTGTTTAAAAAACGTCTGGCATATTCTACGGTCAGTCAGGTTTCTTATATTTTATTTGGACTGTCTTTGCTTTCTGGGGAAGGAATGACAGGAGCACTGCTTCATACGGTGTGTCACGCATTTATCAAATGTGCCCTGTTTTTAACAGCCGGAATCTTTATTTTCCGCACCGGAAAAGCAACAGTGGACGAATATCGCGGAATTGGTAAAAAAATGCCGTTTACCCTTTGGTGTTATACATTTGCATCCCTTGCATTAATCGGCATTCCGCCGACAAGTGGATTTATCAGCAAATGGTATTTGGCACAGGGAGCTTTACAGACGGATGTGGGAGAATTTTCTTACCTTGGACCGATTGTTTTATTAATCAGTGCACTGCTTACCGCAGGTTATCTCTTACCGATTACAATGACCGGATTCTTTCCGGGAAAAGAGTTTGCGAAGGATGAGAGCGAAGCTGCCTCTGACAGAAAGGAACATGCAGAGAAATCAACAGAGAAAATTGATAAAATGTCCGGGATGCTGTTTGTATTAGTGGCGCTTGCGGTAATCATCGGTATTCTGCCAAATCCGTTAATAGATTATGTCAGCGAAATTGGAGCGATGCTGATGAAGTAATTTTAAATAATGTCAGAAATGGCAGAGGAAATTTATTACTATAAATAAATGAGCCGTAAGAAGCGGCAGAATGTGTGAACAAATGAATGCATATATCATGGTAATTGCAATTTTACTTCCGATGGCAGGAGGAGGATTGCTTTCAGTTATTCCTTTTAAAAATAGAAGACAGATGACCATCTATAATGAGGCAGTGGTACTGCTTACGTCCGGTCTGGTACTTTCTTTGATATTGAATCCGCCGGCAGAGGCATTTACATTGTTTCGTTTTACCGGAAATTTAAGTATCAGTTTTCGTTTAGATGGAATGGGATGTGTTTTTGCAGGAATTCTTTCAACCTTATGGCCGCTGGCAACCTTGTATTCCTTCGAATATATGAAGCATGAGGGGCATGAAAAGATGTTTTTTATCTTTTATACGATAACCTATGGCGTAACCCTTGGTATTGCCTTTGCTGAGGATATTGTAACCTTATACTTCTTCTATGAAATGCTTACGATGGTGACTCTTCCATTAATTATGCATACTCTTTCGAGAGAAGCAATTTTAGCCAGCCGTACTTATATGTATTATTCCCTTGGTGGAGCGGCTTTTGCCTTTATCGGAATGATTTTTATTTTAACCTATGGAACAACTTCAAACTTTGTACCGGGCGGTGTCATTGATTTGACAAAGCTTGGCGATAAAATGAATCTGCTCTTCTTTATTTATGTACTTTGTTTCTGTGGATTTAGTGTCAAAGCGGCAATGATGCCATTTTCCCACTGGCTGCCAAAAGCAGGAGCAGCACCAACGCCGGTAACGGCACTGCTTCATGCAGTAGCGGTGGTAAAAGCGGGAGCATTTGCAACTATTCGTGTGACCTATTACAGCTTTGGCACAGAACTGCTTCGCGGAAGCTGGGCACAAAAGGTATTAATGGCAATGATTATCTTTACCATTGTCTTTGGTTGCAGCAGGGCATTAAAGGAGACACATATCAAACGAAGACTTGCGTGGTCAACGGTCAGCAACTTATCCTATATTCTTTTCGGTGTTGTGCTTATGACCCCTCTTGGCTTACAGGGCGCATTGAGCCATATGGTCTGCCATGCAGTAATGAAAATCTGTGCATTTTTCTGTGCAGGTGCGGTGATTTATAAAACCGGAAAGAATTATATCCATGAACTGAATGGTATGGGAAGAAAAATGCCGCTTGTATTTCTTGCTTTTTCCATTTCAGGTATGGCACTGATGGGAGTACCGGGACTTTGCGGATTTATTGGAAAATGGAATCTGGCAAAGGCAGCCGTTGCAAGCGGTGACCGGTTAGCGTATGTTGGTGTGGCGGCACTGATTGTTTCTGCACTTTTAACAGCAATTTACATGATGACAATTGTTGTGAGGGCTTTTTTTCCGGGAAAAGATTTTGACTACGGAACAATTGGGGAGGTAAAGGATCCAAACTGGATGATGCTTGTACCCCTTGTTATTTTCGTGGTGGTCATGTTTGTGATTGGTCTGCATCCGCAGATATTGACAGATGCACTTGGGGCAGTGGTTTCCGTTATGAAGCTGTAAGAACTTACAGGTATACAGAAAGGCATGGTTATGAGAATGTTTGAGAGTTTATTGGGAATGGAAATCTATATCCCGGAAATCTGTGGTTTTGGACTTAGGTTTACGTTGGATGGATTCCGACTGATTTATGCGGGGATTGCAGTTTTTATGTGGCTTATGACAGCCATACTTTCAAAAGAATATATGAGCCATCATGCGAATAAAGGACGCTTTTATGTGTTTTTCTGGCTGACCTTTGTGGCAACAATTGGTGTCTTTTTATCTGCGGATTTGTTTACGACTTTTATTTTCTTTGAGATGATGTCGTTTACTTCCTATGTGTGGGTGGCGCAGGAAGAAAATAAAGAGTCGCTTCGGGCAGCAGCAACTTATCTTGCAGTGGCTGTCATTGGCGGACTGGTCATGCTGATGGGAATCTTTATGCTATACCATGAGCTTGGTACCTTAGAAATTTCAAAGCTGCTTTCTCTTGTCAAAGCATGTGAAAACAAAGAAATATTATATGCCGCAGGAGCTTGTATGCTGGTTGGCTTTGGAGCAAAAGCAGGTGCTTTTCCATTGCATATATGGCTGCCAAAGGCACATCCGGTTGCTCCGGCACCGGCTTCAGCGCTGCTTTCCGGTATTTTGACAAAGACCGGTATTTTTGGAATCCTTGTGATAAGCAGTAACCTCTTTTTGCATGATGCTGACTGGGGAATGTTGGTTCTTGGAATCGGTGTGCTGACAATGTTTGGCGGGGCACTGCTTGCGGTATTTTCTGTTGATTTGAAACGGACACTGGCATGCTCTTCTATGTCACAGATTGGTTTTATTCTGGTTGGTGTTGGAATGCAGGGCTTGCTTGGGGAAGAAAATGCATTAGCGGTTCATGGAACGTTTTTGCATATGATAAATCATTCCTTAATCAAGCTGGTACTGTTCATGGCGGCAGGTGTGATTTTTATGAATACTCATGCATTAAATCTCAATGAAATCCGGGGATTTGGACGTAAGAAACCGTTATTAAAGGTGATTTTTTTAATCGGTGCATTGGCAATCGGTGGAATCCCGATGTTTGGCGGTTATATCAGTAAAACACTGATTCACGAAAGTATTGTAGAGTATGGCGGTGGGATGCTGATGAAAGCGGTAGAGTATATCTTCCTTTTCAGCGGCGGTCTTACGGTTGCGTATATGACGAAGTTATTTATTGCAATTTTTGTGGAAAAGAATGAAGATCTTGTGAAGCAGCGCAAGTTTGACAATATGAAAAAATACATGAATGCCGGAAGCAGTTTTGCGTTGATTTTAAGTGCGCTTGTACTTTTGGTATGGGGAATGTTCCCACACAGCATTATGGATAAAGCTGCTGAGTTTGGACAGGCATTTATGCATTTGGAGGAAGCAGGACATGCGGTACATTATTTCAGCCGGGGAAATCTGTCAGGAGCACTGATTTCTATTGTGATTGGAGCACTTGTGTATGTACTTGTGATTCGTAAGCTTTTGATGAGGAAAAAAGAAGCCGGTGTACAAATTTATGTGGATAAGTGGCCAAAATGGTTTGATATGGAAGAACTGTTATATCGTCCAATCCTGTTAAAGTTCTTACCATTCGTATGCGCTGTGGTTTGCAGAGTGTTAGACAGCGTTCTTGACATTTGGGTGGTGAGTCTTAGAAAAACGCTTTATCGGGATACACCATTGCCTCATGAGCTTCCGGAAGGAAGTGCATTTACGCAGGCAGTTGGTAAATTTTTAAATGCGCTTCAGACGTTGCGAAATCGTACATGGGGCAAACAAAATCCAACAGACAAGGATTTTGTGCATATCATGGCAGTACGAAGCCAGGAATTGAAAGAAAACAATATGATTATTGGACGAAGTCTTTCGTTTGGATTGATGCTGTTTGGAATTGGTCTTAGTCTGACACTGATTTATATTATCTGGTGGTAAAACATAAATTAGAAGCTTGTAAATAAAAAGAGCGAATGCTATACTGAGTTTATTCAGAAGCATTCGTTTTTTTATTTATAGAAATATATTGCGAACAACTGTTGAAAGAGTTTCATCATTTATAGAGGGTAAATATTATTAGAATAGAAGGTTAGAAAATAAGATAGAGGGGAGCTGCATCGAGCTCCCCTCTATCTTTATTTTATCGTTTCTGTTTTGCCAAATGAGTGATATCCATGTAAACCGGAAGTCCATTCTGATAGGCAACGTTTGATTCACCCTGAATTAATGGTGTCAGGTAATCAATCATTTCCTGAGTAACATCATTTCCGGCATCGTTAATCCATTCACGAGGAACAGATTTTGCTTCGTTGGCTATGTTTTTGATTTCAGCGTATTCGTAAGCAATTTTGTATGGTGCATTAGAAATACGGTTTACAGTAACCATAGAAGCAGTAACACCTTCTTCGGAAAGGGCAACTGCTTTTTTTCCAAGCTCGACAGATTCATCTAAATCTGTTTTAGATGCAAGGTGAGCGGCACTACGTTGTAATACATTAATTTCAACAGAACGTACTTTGATGCCTAATTTTTCTTTGATTAAAAATTCCAAAGTTCTTCCGGCACCGCTTAACTGGCTGTGGCCAAAGGTGTCAGCAGCAGATTCTGTGGCACTGATATAATTTCCATTTACATCGCGGATGCCTTCGGAAACAGCGATGATAACATTGTCACGTTCAAACAGTGCACGTTTTACATCTAACAGGAAGTCTTCTGTGTCAAAAGGAACTTCCGGAAGATAAATTAAATGAGGTGCAGTACTATATTCATTTCTTGCTAATGCAGATGCGGCAGTAAGCCAGCCTGCATCACGTCCCATAATTTCTACGATGGTAACGCTTTTGACTGCATAGATAAAAGTATCATGTGCAATTTCAAGAAGCGAAGATGCAATATATTTTGCAGCAGAACCAAAGCCCGGGGTATGGTCTGTCATGCAGAGGTCGTTGTCAATTGTTTTTGGTATACCGATAATGCGGATATTACTGCCAATTTTTTTACCATATTCAGATAATTTTAAAACGGTATCCATAGAATCATTTCCGCCAATATAGAAAAATGCATCAATATTGTATTTTTCAAACTGGGAAAAAATGAAAACATAGGAAGAATCATCATCCAGGTAATTAGGAAGCTTGTGACGACAAGAACCTAAAAACATAGCAGGTGTTGTAATCAAACGATCCATAAATTCAGGATTTTCTTCCATTAATGAGGAAAGATTTAAAAACTCGTCATTTAAAATACCTAAGATACCATTTACAGCCCCATATACTGTTCCGTAAGAGGAAGAGGCCGTTACGCCCTGGATGACGCCGGCAAGACTGGCATTAATCGCAACTGTTGGGCCACCGGACTGTGCTACCATAACATTTTTCTGACTCATAGTGTACTCCTTCACTTTATCTTTTAAATTCGCTAAATATCATAATGATATAAAAAGGATATCCATTTTTTGCAATTCTGTTATAATAGTGAATGCAAAAAAGGAAACAGTATTACTATAGCCGAAATTGATTCTTTTAGCAATAACTAAAATAGAGAAAGAATGAGAAAGAATGTTAAATAAATGTACGTTATGTCCAAGAAACTGTAGCGTAAACCGCATGGAAGGGGAAAAAGGAGTCTGCGGTCAGACAAATGAATTAAAGGTAGCCCGGGCGGCACTGCATTATTGGGAAGAGCCTTGTATTTCGGGAAAAGAGGGTTCCGGAGCAGTCTTTTTTTCCGGCTGTGCACTGCATTGTGTTTTTTGTCAGAATCAGGAAATTGCAAATGGAGCTGTCGGAAAAAATATCAGTGTGGAGCGTCTCTCTGAAATTTTTCTGGAATTGCAGGAAAAGGGAGCAAATAATATCAATCTGGTAACAGCGGGACATTTTGTGCCGCAGATTGTGAATGCTTTAGAAAAATCTAAAATGCAGGGGATGAATCTGCCAATCGTTTATAATACCAGCAGTTATGAAGCATTAGATACTATTAAAATGTTAGAAGGACTGGTGGATATTTACCTTCCTGATTTTAAATATATGGATGAGGAAATTGCAACAAGATACTCCCATGCAAAGGATTATCCTGATGTGGCAAAGCAGGTAATTGCTGAGATGGTGCGACAGACCGGATTGCCGGAATTTGCAGATGGGGATGAAGAAGGACTGATGAAAAAGGGAACGATTGTCCGTCATCTGACACTGCCGGGCTGCATGGAGGATTCAAAAAAAATTATTCAGTATCTCTATGAAACTTATGGAAACTCGATTTATATTAGCATTATGAACCAGTTTACACCATTGCCGCATATGAAAAAATATCCGGAGTTAAACCGCAAAATAACAGAAGCAGAGTATGAAGAACTGGTAGATTATGCAATTCGGCTTGGGGTGGAAAATGGTTTTATTCAAGAGGGAGAGACGGCAGAGGAAACCTTTATTCCTGCATTTGACGGAGAAGGAGTGTAAAGTGTAACCGGTGTGCGTTTGTCAGAAGCATAGTATGATGGATGTGGAATTTAGATATGAGATTGTGAAAAAAATCTTGACAATAAAATGATGGAACGTTAAAATGAATTTGTTTTTACATAACGGTGTTATCTAATGAAAACTTGGGAGGACAGATTGAAAAGCGAGAAAGAGACCCGGGAAAATCTTTTAAAATGTGCCAAAGAAGAGTTTTTAGAAAAAGGATATATGCAGGCTTCTCTTAGAAGCATTTGTAAGAAGGCCGGAGTAACAACCGGTGCATTATATTTCTTTTTCAAGGATAAAGAGGATTTATTTGGAAATCTTGTGCAGGAGCCGCTTGGCAAATTATATGAGGTTACGAACCAGCATTATACCGAGGAACTGAGACAGACACCGGAGACTTTAAGTGGTGTGGCACATATCAATATTGAGCCGGACATAGAAACAGCAAAGCAGATAATCCATTTTTTATATCAATATCAGGATGAATTTCGATTGGTTTTAGAGAAAAGTCAGGGGTCACGATTTGATAAATGCCTAGACCAGATTATCGAGAGGACAGAGAAACATTATCGGATATTGGCCGATAAAATTACAGACAGTATTGGGATGGACAGAATAGAAGATTACATGATTCACTGGCTTTCCCATATGCAGGTGGATGTGTTTGTACATATGCTGACACATGAAGCGTCGGAGGAAGAGGCACTTAAGCATATTGAGCCGATTGTGAAATATATTATTATAGGCTGGTATGGAATATTTCAGTGGTAAGAATAAAGTGTTTATTGTACCGTAGTCTAAAATTAGGCTACGGTAAAAAAATAGAAATAACATAACAGTGTTATGTCGATGAGAAAAATTATCAATAGGAGGATAAATAAATGTATCTTGAAGTAGCAGATATGAAAAAAAGTTATGGAAAAGACGGAAGTTATGTACAGGTTTTAAAGGGAATTACAACAGGTCTGGAAAAGGGACAGATGTGTGTCATACAGGGAACGAGCGGTTCCGGAAAGTCTACATTTCTAAATTGCATAGGTGGTCTGGATACCTTAGATTCCGGTTCAATTAAAGTGGATGGAAAGGAAATTGCAGGGTTAAAGCCGAATGCGCTTTCTGATTATAGAAGAGACAATCTGGGTTTTATTTTTCAGTTTTATAATCTTGTGCCAAATCTGACAGTCAGAGAAAATATTCAGGTATGTGAGTATTTATCTGAACAGCCATTGGATATGGACGAGTTATTAGATACATTAGGGCTTACCGAACATCAGAATAAGTTTCCATCACAGCTTTCCGGTGGACAGCAGCAGAGATGTGCAATTGCAAGAGCACTCATTAAAAATCCAAAGCTATTGCTTTTGGATGAACCGACAGGAGCCCTTGATTCAAAGACATCCAGAGATATTTTAATACTTCTCGAGGACATTAATCGAAAATATGGAACAACGATGCTTCTTGTTACACATAATAATTCCATTAAAAACATGGTACATAAAGTAATCATTATCAAGGACGGGCAGATTAGCAAAGAATACGAAAATGAAAACAGAGTGCCGGCGGCAGAACTGGAGGATTTATAAATGCAGAGAATATTAAGAAAACGGGTATTTCGTGATTTAAAAGAGAATTTCCTGCGTTATCTGGCACTGAGTATTTTGATTATTCTTGGAATGTATCTGATTGTCAGTCTGGCAGCAGCTGCAGATACCATTATTACCAGAACACAGGAATTAGCAAAGAAAAATCACTGTGAGGACGGACAGTTTGGAGTGTTTGTTCCCTTATCGGAAAAAGAGGAAGAGACGATAACAAAGCAGGGCGTTACCTTGGAGAAAATGTTCTATCTGGATTTTACTTTGGAGGATAAGAGTACACTTCGAGTGTTTAAAAACAGGGAAGAAGTAAATCTTATAGAACTGGATGAAGGTCGCTTGGCAGAGAATTCGGAAGAAGTGGTATTAGAAAAAAGGTATGTCGAGGAACACTCGTATCAATTGGGTGATGAAGTTACGATTGCGGGAGAAAGCTTTCAGATTGTAGGAATCGGAACGACACCGGATTATGAGGCACCGTACAAAGAATTATCGGATAGTTCAATAGACAGCAGTTACTTTGGCCCTGCCTTTGTGACAGAGGAAAGCTATGAACAGCTGAAAACAAGCGGAGAAAGTGATAAATCAGAGAACTATTACTATGCGTATCTTTTAAATGGGAAAATGACGGATGAGGAACTAAAGGAAGAATTAAAAAAGTTTGAGTTTTCCGTTGATGCAGTTGGGGATGCGTATTTTAAAGAATATTGGGAGAAAACAGGCGGCAAAAAAGAGGATTTAGAAAAGGGTATTTCTGAATTAAACGATGGTGCAAAGGATTTAAGTGACGGTCTAAATGAGTTAGAGGAATGTCAGGATGAACTTTTAGCATTAGCAGCGTTGGTTGGATATCAGGAAGGTATGACTGAATATACAGATGGCGTGGCAAAAGCAGCAGAGGGAGCAGAAGAGCTTTCCAAAGGAACAAAAGAATTAAAAGAGCAGACAGATGAAATTATAGACGAGTGTTTTGATTTTGATTTAAGTAACATGACAATGTTTTTAAAGGTCGCAGACAATCCAAGAGTGGGAGCGGCAACAGATGACCAGATTGTTAATAAACTGGGAGCTTTAATTGCCGGAGTCATTATTATAGTGTTATTTACTTATGTAATCTCTGTTTTTGTCATTCATGGCATTGAGAAAGAAAGCAGTGTCATTGGAGCTTTGTATGCATTAGGTGTAAAAAGAAAAGACTTAATCAGACATTATTTGCAGCTGCCGGTTACCGTAACGTTTGTGTCAGGTATTATAGGGACGTTAGTGGCATTTACGGATATAGGAATTCCGGAACAGATGCAGGATTGCTATGACTATTTTTCAATTCCACAGTTAGAAATTTTATTTCCGGCTTATCTAATGGTATATAGTGTTGTAATGCCGCCACTCATTGCACTTTTGGTAAATTATCTTGTGATTCGTAAGGCGTTATCAAAAACAGTATTAAGCCTTTTACGAGAAGAAAAGAAGGAAAGTAAAATCAGCAATGTCAATCTTGGAAATATGGGATTTATTAAACGTTTTCAGATTCGTCAGATGATGCGGGAAGTAAGAACCGGATTTACCGTTATATTTGGTATGTTTATTTCGCTGTTAATTTTGATGCTTGGTGTCAACTGTTTTGTAATGTGTGAGAATATTAAAGAGGAAACAAAAACAGATACCAAATTTGAATATATGTATACCTATAAATATCCGGAGGAGGACGTAATCGAGGGGGGAGAAGAAGCCTTTGCAAAATCCTTAAAACGGGAAGTCTATGGCTATAATTTAGAGGTTACTTTGTTAGGAATCACACAGGAAAATCCTTATTTTGATGTACAGGTAGAAAAAAGAGAAGATAAAGTTGTTATTTCTTCTGCCGTAGCACAAAAATATAAATTAGGAGTCGGCGATGATATTGTGTTAAAGGATGAGGAAGAGGGCAGAAATTATGCCTTTACAATCACAGAAATCACACAGTATGCTACAGGCTTTTATGTATTTATGGATATCGACAGTATGCGAGAGCTTTTTGGAGAAGCAGATGATTATTATAATGTAGTTTTTTCGGATAAAGAGTTAGATATCCCGGCGGGCAGACTGTATGCAACCACATCCAGGGAAGACATGGTTCATTCGTCAGGAGTTTTCGTCGAATTAATGATGCCGATGGTGATTATGATGACAGGTGTGGCGATATTGATTTTCTGCGTGGTAATGTATCTGATGTTAAAAGTTATGGTAGACCGTTCCGCATTTGGAATTTCACTGGCAAAAATATTTGGTTACCGGACAAAGGAAATCCGTAAGTTGTATCTGAATGGTAATTTTTATATCATCCTCGTGGGAGCAGCGATTAGTATCCTGCTTTCGAAAAAAATCATGGATTTAATGTATCCTTATATGGTAGCGAATGTGGCATGCGGTATGAATCTGAAATTTAGCTGGCAGTTATACGCACTGATTTTTGGTGGAGTCATTCTTTTGTATCTGATGATCAATCAGCTGCTGGTACATAGAGTAAAGAAAATTGTTCCGGCAGAGGTGTTAAAGAATCGAGAGTAAGATTGTAAAAAAAGTACAGGAAAAGTAAAGATTTTCCTGTACTATTTTATTCATGCCAGCAGCATAATTATTGAGAAAAAATATCAATACGAGCATAACAGATGATGTTATAATTTAGAGGTTAGAAAATACTAACTTTTAGTGGAAAAGAAAGGTTAATCAATGCCGAAAAATATACAAACAAAAAGAGAAGAAGAAGTTGGAGAGTGAATAGTAATGAAATATGATTTTATGGCAAGGGCATTTTGGCTTGTGTTTCGGGGCGGTTATGAGTATGAATTGAAGAATACACTTGGTGTTGAAAATACAAAAGATGTTATGAAAAAAGCGCATAGAAAATATAAGGAAATGTTATTGAGTGTGCAGCCATTTGAGCGTAGAACAAGATTTATCAGCAATATTATGATTGCATCAATTTTGGGCAGTATTTATTTGACTTTAGAGGAAAAGCCTGAGATTGAAAAAATGATAGTGTTTAACCGCGAGGCCTTGATGAATAATAAGGCAATGCTAAAAAGCATTATTAGTGAAAAAAATTATACGAGTGAAGGTCAAAAAAAGCTTCAGGACGAAGCATTGCTTAGTATACAGGATAATAATCCATATTCATGGCAGTACACCTATGAAAAAGGAGAATCACTTATGGAGTATACCGTATATTTTAAGACCTGCGGAATCTGGCATTTGTATCAAATGTGGAATATTAAAGAGCTGACTCCGGCGATGTGTAAGCTTGATTACGATATGGCAAGGGCAAATAATACGGTATTTACGAGGCAGCTTACACTTGCAGAAGGCGGCGTAAGCTGTGATTGTCATTATAAGCATACGCCGAAGAGGTAAAAAAAGGATAAAGGAGATTCCTTTTGTGAAATTGGATTTTGGAGGCTTAGGTATGAGTATTTCGTATAAATTGACGGAATGTAGTTGTTATATCATTAATCGTTTGACAAAAAACATCATTAAGCGATATATGCTTAGCAGTTTTGAGAAAACGGATACAAATGATGAATTGCCCAAAAATATGTATCAGAAATTTGCAGTACAAAAGGTTGAGTGGAAAGGTTTTCCTGTTTTTATTATTCGAAACAGAAATAAAGAGAAGCGAGGAAAAAAAGCAATTTTATTTCTTGCAGGGGCTAATCTGGCTTTTAGTTTGGTACATAGAATGAAGAAAAGACCTGGTAAGTTAATTGTAATTTCTCCGGCACCGGGGCTTGAGAATGGTAAGGATAGAAGCATTCGAAAAGCAATGGAAAATATAGACCCTATTTTAAATGTAGAAATGAATGATTTGATTGCAGAAAACTGGGCAAAAAATGTTCCGTTAGACAGCCCGGATATTAATCCGGAATATATTGATTATCATAATTTCCCTAAGATTTTAATGTTATATGGTTCTCATGAGCTTTTTTATCCTCATGTCAAACGATTAATTCGAAAAATCAGAGAAGATGGAGCAATGTTAGAAACAATCGAAAAACCAATGTGTCATGACTGGGCACTTTGCAGTTTTTTTCCGGAAGGGCGAAGGGCGATGAAGAAAATGAGAGAGTTTATTTTAGAATAGTATATAGCGAAAGTTTAACTTTCGCTATATACTATTTTTTCCATTAACACGCTCATTTCTTCCGGTGTTTTGCGAGGTGTTTCAGAGCACCAAAGAGTTGTCAGCCTCCAAAAGCCGGCAATGCGGAAATGAAACATGTATAAATAGAGTTCTGCCTGTTCGGCAGGCAGTGCAGCAAGGGCTTCTTTAGAAGCATGCTTTGTTTTAAATGCCACCTGTTGAATCAGCATAGGAAGATTATCTTCTATAAAATACAACAGATGTGCTTTTTTCAATAGGAGAAGTGTATCTATATGATTCTCCCAAAATTCGAAATAGGATTTGGCGATAGTTTTCAGATTGTCTGCATGGTTTTTTAAGACAGTATCAGCAAATCTATCCATAAGCTCAGAGGAAATATATTCCATCACTTCGTCTTTGGTTTTAAAATAACGGTAAAAGGTTCTTCTGCCAATGTGGGCAGATTCTGCAATCTGACCGATTGTAATGTTGTGATAAGCATTTTGCTCTAACAGTGTAAGTAGAGCATCTGCGATAAATTTTTTTGATTCATTATCTACCTTCATTGGCGTATCCTTTCTGTTTAAGAATTTCGTTCCAGTAAAAATTTATCCAAAGTTGAGATATAGTCATCAAAGCTTTCTAAAAGCGCAAGGTGTCCTCCATTTAAGTGAAAAATAACCGGATTTGTCATGAGTCTTACCAGAGCCTGTTTTAAGTTATCGCAAAATATCGTATCGCCCTCAGAAAAGAAAATCAAGACCTCGTTATCAAATTTTTTGAAATCTTCCGGTTTGTGTGAACCGAATTCCGTGGCTAAATCTCCTAAGAGAATATCCATATGTACAAAATAATCGTTGGATAAGTCATTCTTGCAAATTTCAATAATATCGGAAAAGGTTTTTGCCATTTCTTTATCCTTCACAACTTTTTTGCACATTAATTTAAAAGCCGGAACCATTAAAAACATAGGAATTCGTTTATCTGTTTTGATGTTTTTTGCAACCTTTTTGGGATGAATCATATCCACAATGTTGCACATTCCTTCGAAATTAATATCTCCTGATAACGAACAGGTGCCGGATAAAATCAATCCTTTTATTACATCAGGATAGCGTCTTGCAACAATCTGTGCCAGTAAGCCGCCGTAGGACTGTCCCACAAGATAAATATTATTTGCACCAATCTGAACAAATAATTCAGCCATGGCGTCGGCAAGTGATTCATTTGACGGAAAATCCGTTGGATAGTTAAATGTTATCAGGCTGTATTTTGGCATCATAACATCAGCAAGATAGAAAATGCTGTTTCCTAAGCCGGAACCGCCGGCTAAAAATACCAGGGTAACGTCTATGAGGGGATTTTCATTTTTATAGTAGTGGTAGGTGAAAGTGCCATTTTTAAGTTGTGCTGTTTGAAGTGGTGCGAGTTTGTTGTATTCTTCAAATTTTTCTTTGAGTGTCATATGAATTATGCATCCTTTCTAATAAAAAAAGTTAGATGAAACTAACTGTTTGGTGAAATAAAAATCTCTTCATGGAAAAGAGACTGGATTTGCACACGTGTGTCATCGTTTGAGGTAAGTATAGCATGAGAAGTGAAAATTTCAAGGGATGTATAGAATGTCGGCACAAAATCCGATTTTTGTGCCAAAAAAGAAGACGATGCAAAAGCAAATAACTCCAAGTACAAATCCTGATATGAATAAGAAGTCTGATAATAAATAAAGTACTTCGTTGTCCCACGGAGCATTTTTGATAAATAGAGTAGAAAAGAAAAACGGGTTCGTGTTATACTGCATTCTGGTTAGATGAAGCTAACTATGGTAAATAAGACTATGAAGATTCACCTGATGAAGGGTGCAGCATGAATGGAGGGATAGATTGAGGCCGATAGAAATTTTACCGACTTACGCAGAGGAAATAAAAGCTACATCGGGGATACAAGTGTTGGAAAAAAATCAGGAGTATATGCGTTATCAGATAGATGGAGTGGATGGTAGTGGAACCGTAGAGGTATATACACTATTTCCGGGCATTGTACTTCAGTTTCACAGCTTCCAATGTAAAACTTTTTTTCTGGGAGAGAGCAAGGAATTAGGAAACAGTCTGAAAATTAATTACTGCTCCGGTGGCAGGATGGAAACAAAGATGTCTGATCAGCTGTATCTTTATATGAAGCCCGGGATATTAAGTCTGGATACACGAAAAGCGCAGAATACATTTCATTTTCCATGTGGACATTATCATGGTGTGGAAATTTTAATACATATGTCTGCGGTAGAACAAGAGAATACAGAAATTTGGAAATTGTGCAACCTGGATGTGAAAAAAATTTGGGGACGTTTTTGTGGAAATCAACAAAGCTATGCAATTTGTGAGGATGAAAAGATTCGTCAACTTTTTGTGGAAATCATGGCACCGCCGCTAGAGTATCCTTTGGATTATCTGCGTGTGAAGATTATAGAACTGTTTCTTTTTTTACAAAATGCGTCTTTGCCGGAGAAAAATGAACTGACTTCATTTATGACGGTGGGGCAGGTTGCAATTGCAAAGGAAATTATGGAAACGATTACTGCAGATTTAAGCAGACATATTTCTATTGAGTCATTAGCAAGGGAGTATGGTTTGTCACCATCATCTTTGAAAAACTACTTTGAAGGTGTATATGGGGAAAATATTTCTACTTATTTGCGGGAATTGCGTATGTCGACGGCTGCCAAAGCATTGGCGGAAACATCGTCAGCTGTCAGCGAGATTGCGGCATCAGTTGGATATGAAAATGCCAGCAAGTTTTCGGCAGCCTTTAAAAAAATTTATGGAGATACTCCGCTGGAATACCGGCGGTTAAGCCATATTGGCTTATAAAGGATGTAAAATGGAGGATGAAACAATGAACAACAAAGAAAATGTAAAAAAATCAAAGAGGCTAATTTCAGCAGGTGTATTTATTGCCTTGTATTTTGTGGTATTTGCGATCATTGGTTGTTGCTGTATGCCGGTTCCAATTCTGTATCTGTGTATGATGAGTTTCGTGGCACTGCTGGCGGCTCCGGTTTATCAGATGCTGCTTGCAAAAGCTCCGATGCATGGACCGATTTTTATTGCAGCTGTACTGCCATGCCTGTTTTTGCTGTTGCAGGGAAATATCTGGATTGTGATATTGTCGGGAATTGTGGCAGGACTGGCAGCGGAAATTACAGCAGGGATTGGAAAATTCAGAAATAAAGCATGGAATCTGATTAGCTACCTTTTCTTTACACAGAATCTGCTGTGTGGTTTTCTTCCAATCTGGGTAATGCGTGACTATTATTTTCAGGATACTCTGGAACGTGGAATGAGTAATCAGTTCTGTGATACCTTACGTGCTATGACACCTGTATGGGTATTGGTTGCTATGGTGTTTGGGACAATTCTTTGTTCCATTATTGGTACTGTATTTGGAAGCAGGCTCATTAAAAAACATTTAGAAAAGGCTGGTATGGTGTAAGATGGCGGATAGTATCACATTTGATCCGAGAACAAAATTAGTGATGCTGCTTAGCGTCAATCTTCTAATGCTTCTTAGCCATTCTATCTGGCTTGAGCTGGTGCTGATTGGCTGGTGTCTGACTCATGTGGCAGTAAGCGGACAGAAAGAAAGTGCGTTTCATTTTCTGTTATTTTTGGTTATCTTGCCGATTTTGGTGTAACAACATAT
>X314_Red_Deer__coassemble_12_pt1 | contig 53206 bp, 51 predicted proteins | sample X314_Red_Deer__metabat2_high_PE_002 | metagenome-assembled genome bin X314_Red_Deer
GGGGACAAGTTATACTTATCTGACATTAAGCCACTTTAAAGAACTATATCCAAATATAGATTTTTATTTCATTATGGGAGCAGATTCTTTAGATTATTTAGAAAAATGGAAACATCCGGAGATTATCTGTCAGAAAGCAATTGTTCTTGTTGCAGTGCGGGATGAACTTGGATTGCCGGAAATCAGGGAAAAAATCGAGAGTCTAAAGCAGCTTTTTCAGGCAGAAATATATCCATTATCCTGCCCAAAATTTAATGCTGCATCAAGTGAAATTCGCAGTATGCTTCGAAAGAATCAATCGGTAACAGAATTGCTTCCGAAAAAAGTAATCGAATATATTAATAAAAATAATATATACTGTCACAGCCAGCACTAATACAGAAACAAAATACTTGTATTGATGCCACTTTATGGCTGACAATGATATAGAGCCGAGGACAACAGTGATGAATTATGCAGAACGAAAAAAGAAATTAAAAAAAGCGTTAGATAAAGAACGATTTGAACATACACTTGGTGTAATGTATACAGCGTCCTGTCTTGCCATGGCGCACGGATGTGATGTGGAAGATGCAATGCTTGCGGGACTTTTACATGACTGTGCAAAATGCATTCCTAATGATGAAAAAATCAGCCTGTGTGAGAATAATGATATTTCTATTACACCCATTGAATATGAAAATCCCAGTCTTCTTCATGCAAAATTAGGCGCATTGCTTGCAAAGAAAGAATATGACGTTAAAAAAACAGAAATACTGCACGCCATCAAAGTTCACACAACAGGTGAACCAAATATGAGTATACTTGATAAAATCGTATATATTGCCGATTATATCGAACCAAACCGTGATAAAGCTCCAAATCTTGCAAATGTAAGAGAGTTAGCCTTTCGTGATTTAGATGCCTGTATGGCGGAAATATTGCACGACACGCTCAATTATTTATCCGGCAGAAAGGGAAGTATCGATCCGGCAACCCAGTTAACCTATGAGTTTTATAAAAAATATAAGGAGGGAAACACATGACATCAAATGAATTAGCAAAAATTGCAGTTACAGCGTTAGAAGACAGAAAAGCAGAAGATGTAAAAGTTATTGACATCCGTGAGGTATCTCCAATTGCCGATTATTTTATTATTGCAAATGGTACAAACCAGAATCAGATTCAGGCAATGCGGGATGCAGCTGACGAAGCATTATACAAAGCCGGTGTAAAAGTACAGCAGGTAGAAGGAACTCAGAACTCTACCTGGATTCTGATGGATTACAACGACATCATCATTCATATTTTCTCCAAAGAAGATCGCTTATTTTATGATTTAGAAAGAATCTGGAGAGATGGAAAAGCTGTTGATGTAGCAGATTTATAGAATTATCAGTTGCTTATGAAATAAAATTTACTAATAAAAGTTACTACAAGACTTTGACACCCTAAACTTTATAGAAAAACTGATGAAAAAAGCAGTCAATTAAGTGCGAGATAATCATCAAATGTTAGAGTTTTCTAATTTCCTGATGTTGCCTCATATCTTATTGACTGCTGTTTTACTTTATAGCAAAAACGCCCCGCGAGGGATGCGATTATCAGGTTTTTGTACCTGAGTGGAAAAACAAGGTTATGCAATATTAGAAGAAGCGGAAGACACCAAATACTTTGCCAAGGACAGCACATTCATCTACAATGATTGGATCCATAGTGTCATTTTCCGGTTGTAAACGGTAATGACCATTTTCTTTATAAAATGTCTTAACCGTAGCAGAATCTTCTACTAATGCAACAACAATATCACCATTCTTAGCATCAGACTGCTTCTGAACGAGAATATTATCGCCATCAAAAATACCTGCATTAATCATACTTTCACCTTTAACTTTAAGCATGAAGGATTCTGCATTTGGCATAAATTCCGCCGGAATAGGAAAATAACTGTCAATATTTTCAACCGCTAAAATCGGCTGTCCGGCTGCAACCCGACCAACGATAGGAACATTGACAACTTCACGTCTTGTTAAATTAAAATTATCATCAATAATCTCAATCGCACGTGGTTTGGTAGGATCTCTTCTTATGTAACCATTCTTCTCAAGTGTCTCTAGATGAGAATGAACAGAAGAAGTAGACTTCAATTGTACTGCCTCGCAAATCTCACGCACTGCCGGTGGATAGCCTTTATTCAAAATTTCCTGTTTAATATATTCTAAAATCTCTCTCTGCTTTGCGCTAATCTTACCATATGACATAGCAATTACCTCCCGTTAGAGTTTTTCTTAAATCTATAGTATCACATAAAAAAGAAAAATGCAAACGTATATTCCGAAAATTTGTTCGTTTTTCTTGTTGACAAACAAATGTTCCGGTAGTATGATAACAATACAAACAATTGTTCGCAACAAACGTTCGAGAACGTTTTAAGAAGAAGAAAACGGAGGTACTGTTATGAGAAATAGAAGAGAAGTTGTTCGAAATCAAAAGATTCTGTTAGGTTTTATCATTTTTGTTTTGGCTGTAATTACGATTTGCTTCATTACATTAGGTGCAGTTAATACTCAGGCAGCACCGGCAGAACTTAGTTATAAATATTATACCAGTGTTGAGATTCATGCGGGAGATACCCTGTGGTCTATTGCGTCTGATTATATTACAGATGATTATGAGAATATAGATGAATATATTAATGAGGTGTGTGAGATTAATCATATTTCGGCGAATGAAATTCACTCCGGACAATACATTACAATACCGTATTATTCGAGTGCAATTATGCAATAGCCGTGATAAAATTTAGGTGCTAAATTTTACCATAACTTTTCTATTGTGTGCTAAGTCCATCAAGGTTGTGTTTTGGGTAAAAATAATGTATAATACCGAATGCGGAGCAAAACGTGTCAGAAGACATTTTTAATATGCAATGTTTTGCCAGTAAGTAATGAGGCATAAAATGTCCAAAATCTTTTTATGTCGGTTATTAATGTAAGTATTACATAGGAGAGTTATTTTAGTTATGATAAAGTTTCTATATGTTATTTTGATGAATTTGTTTCGAGCACCATACATGATTTCTAAAATGCGACGGGAAGCAGACCATCCGGAGAAATATCCGGTAGAAGAACGTTATGAGCTTGCGAGACTCTGCGTTCGTTTGATGAAAACAACAGGCGCTGTCCGCACGAAAGCCTATGGCTTAGAGAACCTTCCGAAAGAAGGCGGATATATGATGTACCCGAATCATCAGGGGAAATATGATGCGCTTGGAATCGTTCATACGCACAAAAAGCCATGTTCAATTGTTATGGACAGAGCAAAATCACACACCATATTAGTAAGTGAATTTATTGACTTATTGGAAGGTAAGCGTTTAGATAAAAAGGATGTCCGGCAGGCGTTAACAATTATTAATGAAGTTTCAGCTGATGTTAAAAAAGGAAAAATCTACATTCTTTTTCCGGAAGGTGGATATGATTTTAATAATCGAAATCTTGTATGTGATTTTAAGGCAGGAAGCTTTAAGATTGCTTTGAAATCAAAGGCACCAATAGTTCCGGTTGCATTAATTGATTCTTATAAAGTTTTTAATAGCTTTACATTAGGCCCGGTAACCACACAGGTACATTATCTGAAGCCAATTTCATATGAAGAATATGGCACCTTAAAAACGCAGGAAATTGCAAATCTTGTCAGAGACCGTATTCGTGAGAAAATTGACGAAGTGCTGGGGACTTAATAAAATTAAGTGGTATCAGAAAAAAGTGAAAAAACGAACTTTATTTTTGATTTGCCCTAAGCCTTGTAAATGCTAGGATAGAACAATAAAGTATATTTTTTTGATAATGAACTTTATTCTGAAATGAACGAAATAATTTCAGAAAATAAAGTTCATTATTTTTTGGTTAACATATCATTCATGTATAAAAATAAAATTCATTTTAAGTATATTGCAAATAAAGTATTGGCTTCATCGTAGAATGTAGTTATAATATTCTATAGGAGGGATGTCTATGTTGAATGTAAAGGAGTATCGATGCTCTTATGAAGAGAGCATTTCTATGATTAAAGAAGGAATAAATTGTTATACGCGGAAAGAGTTGTTTGCATTAGTAAATAATGTGGGAATATTCTCAGGAATAAGTAAATTGGTTCGTAATACGTTTTGTTCATCTAATATTGACGATTTTGGTAATGTATATCTATATGATGAGTTGGACCCACAAAAGATTAAGAAATATATTTTGAATAATCCAAAATATCAAATTCAACAAGAGTTAGTATATAGTTGTGTTTGTTATGCTATGCAGAGAGTAATAAATGAATTTTACAAAGATTTAGCTATATATGAGAAGGATGGCAGCGTAAGTCTTAAATATAATAAGAAAACATGTGTCTTGAATGTAAAATCATATCGGGATAAATATACAAAGGCCATGAATGTACGAATAATGACTGGATATAAGCGCATTAGAAGAAAAACAAACTGAGAAGAGAGTATGTGTTAAGTGTTAGAAGGAGAAATGGAAGAATTTAAAACATATCTACTTATATGAACTTTTTAATATACCAAGGAGAAAATCCAGATGAATGCTTTAGATGAAAGAATGTGGTATATGTTGTTATGCAATAAAGATGAAACAGACCGAATAATGGAACCTCAACACGGGAGAGATATTTTATTAAAAGAACGTGCCGCTATTATCATTGACAATGCCAGATTGACCAGAGTTTATAAACATAAGCAGCTTTATGCAGAAGTTTCAAAGAAAAATTGGTCATTCGAGCAAACTTTCAAATCAGCACATTATGATTTTGTTCTAAGCAATTTAGGAAAAGACGAAGCTGAAGAATGCAAGAAGATTGTATATGGTGATATGTATTGCAAAAAGGTGAATGCATATGCATATAATGAACCGGGCTGGGGAAAATTTGTCTGTTTGAATGTAGGAACAAGGTTCTTTATAAACTTCATGAATTTAGCTTTATCTGATTGGAAAAAGCACGACATTCCGGCCCATGTTATTATGAATTCTCTAAGAATTGCAATAAGAACATTCTTGGGATGTGAAGCAATGGATTTTGAAATGGACCCTAGAGGAATCATTCCTTATGAACTTGGTAAAGACATCAGAAGACCGATATCAGGAGAATTAGCATATATTATTGGACATGAATTTTGTCATCATCTTTTGAATCATTTTGATGATACAAAAACAAGTAAACAAATTTTATGGAATACTACACAAGGTCCCTATGAAAAGAAAATATACAATACTTCTCAAAAGCAAGAGTTCGAGGCGGATTTGTGCTCATTAACATTGCCAAAGTATAAAGAAAAATTATATAGCAAAGTATATGAAGGGGCATTAATTTGGTTTTTAAGTTTGCAGTTAGCAGAGACTGCTAGTGAAACGATTTATCCATCATCTCCACTCGATATAAAAACACATCCTTCTGCGCTTGACAGATATAAAAATATTCGGGAAAATGCACCTTGCCCTAGAAATTTCAATTCAAAAAGAATCCAAAAAGTAGAAGAACGGGTGCAAATTCTAGCACAGTTATTACGTCAAGATATAACCGATAACTATGGTGAATTATATGATGAGGATATTTATGGTTCTGTCTATTTGGATAAACCTAACACGAAATGGCGTGGACGCGAATTAATCGACAGAGTTGATTATTAATTTTCATGAGATATGTAAAGTTATGTTTTTAGGAAATATGTAATGGATATATTTGAGTTGTCAAGAAAAAAGAACTACCTGCTAATATGAAAAACTCTGTTCCTATAGTTATGGCAAATGTCTCAATTTTACTTGAAACGCCACATGAAGGCTTGCCCATCTTGAAAAGGGCGTCGTAAAAAAAATATTGTCATTTTTAAAATTCGACCGGAGAAGAATCTCTGGTCGAAAAAGTAAAGTTCATTTTTTTAACTATTTTTCAAAAATTTTTTTTAAAAAATTTTCAGAAAACTTACACATCTCTCAACTTTACATACTTAGCTGCACTTCGTCTGCTGTTATCATCAATAGCTGCATAGTGTTTTCTGGTGGTATTTACGTCTTTATGCCCAAGAACATCTGCTACAAGATAAATGTCACCGGATTCACGGTAAAGGTTTGTGCCATAGGTGCTTCTAAGCTTATGAGGCGTAATATTTTTTAATGTGGTAACAAGTTTCGAATATTTTTTTACAAGATTTTCCACAGCACGTACTGTGATTCGTTTATTCTGGAGAGAGAGGAAGAGAGCATTAATACTACCATCTTCTGCAGTAATTTTTTGGCGTTCCACCATGTACTCCATTAAAGCCTTTCGAACTTCTTCTCCAAAATATACGATTACCTCAGCACCACCTTTTCTATGGATTTTAATACCGTTATTTTTAAAATCCACATCTTCCATATCCAATCCGACACATTCAGAAACACGGATGCCTGTTCCAAGCAGTAACGTCATCATTGCCAAATCACGAACCTTAGTTTTTTCATGATATTTTTTTTGGCGTTCCGTTAAGCTGTCACCGGATTCCACTTCATCTAACAAAATTGCAACCTCATCAACATCCAGGCGAACAATATTTTTTTCATGAATTTTAGGCATATCAACCTTAATAACCGGATCTTCCTTGATAAGCTCATTTTTGTAAAAATAGCGATAAAATGTACGCAAAGAAGCCAGTTTTCGTTTAAGGCCGCGTTCATCATTCGTATATTCTACACCATCTTTTTCATAATATTTTAGGTAAGATAGATATTCTTCAATATCCATTGGAGTAAATTCTTCTAGCATTTTCAATGGAAAGTCACGAATTTCCATCTTCTGATAAACCGGATTCACTTCATGAATATATTCAAAAAAGCATCCTAAATCATATGCATATGCAATTCTTGTCCTTGAGGCTGTTGTTGGCTCAATACCAATAAAAAAGGTTTTACAAAAGACCGGAAGTTGCTCTAAACGTTTACGGAGCTTAATTTCATTTCTTTTATTTACATCTTCAAAATAGGCTTTTTCTTTCACTTTTAAGATTCCTCTTTTCCCTTTGATGAAACACGTACGTGTTCGTGACGTTCTGGCCAGCCTGGAATATTTCCATCTAAGATAGCAGTGAACATTCTTTTTTTTGCACCAGGATGATCTAAATTGATTTTCTTTACCAATTCTTTGGCATATTCACGCTTAGTAACACCGTCCGCCGGACATGGATTTTTCACAACCGGAAGCTGATATTTGTTCTGAAAGCCTTTTACCTCAGCTTCAGGTACGAACATTAATGGACGAATGACTGTCAGTTGCATGCGATCTAAATAGGTAACCGGAGAAAAGGAATGGAATCGTCCTTCAAAAATCATGGAAAGAATCATTGTTTCAATAATATCATCCATGTGGTGTGCATATGCAACTTTGTTGCATCCTAAATCTTTTACAGCATCATTAAGAGAACCCTTACGCATCTTTGCACACAAAGAGCATGGGGATGATTCTTTTCGTTCATTAAAAATAATATTTCCAATATCAGTTTTAACAATATGATATTCCACATCCAATTCCAGACACAAGGCCTTTATTGGCGTCAAATCGAAGCCATCAAACCCGAGATCAACTGTAATTGCTATTAAATCAAAATGAGCCGGATAGAAGCGTTGAAGATGTTTTAAAGCATATAGGAGAGTGAGAGAGTCTTTTCCGCCGGAAATTCCGACTGCAATTTTATCCCCTTCCTGAATCATCTGATAGGTATCAACTGCTTTTCTTGTATAGCTTAAAAGTCGTTGTAATTCCATAAAATTATTCCTTTCAAAAAAATAGTATATTTTCCATGCAATAAGTTTTATAATATGAATCAGCTGCAAGAAACAGGCTTTATGAATATTCATGAGCATGTTTAACATAAAATGAATCGAAACAAAATTTTGTTAAAATTATTTTATGTTAAAAAATTAACAAACAGGAGGGTATATACTTATGAAATTTGTGATTCAAAGAGTACAATTTGCATCCTGCACAGTGGAAGAAAATATAACCGGCGCAATCCGGAAAGGTTTTCTTGTTCTAATTGGTGTTTCAAGTACAGATACAACGGAAATTGCAGATAAAATGGTTAAAAAATTAATTGGTCTTAGAATTTTTGAAGATTCTGAAGGTAAAACAAATTTGTCCTTAAAAGACGTAAACGGCGAATTATTATTGATTTCCCAGTTTACCCTGTATGCAGATTGTAAAAAAGGAAATCGTCCATCCTTTATCAATGCAGGAAAACCTGATATGGCAAAAGAATTATACGAATATATCATTGAAAAATGCAAAGCAGAAATTCCTGTTGTGGAACAAGGAATCTTTGGTGCAGATATGAAAATTTCGCTTCTCAATGATGGTCCATTTACAATCATTCTTGATTCAGACGAAATATGTTAGTGTATAAGCATTAAACAAAGATGCATTTCTATGTAAAACATGCAAATAACGTGTAAATCTGTAATATATGATTAATTATAACACGTTATATTGCGGATTGCAACAAACTATTCGTTAAACTTGTGTTTTGCGCATAGTTTGTTGTATCACGCATACTGTATCATAAATTAGTTGCAAAGTATTTTTGGAGAAAGTTGCAAGGCATCATAAAAGTGTCCACCCTTATGGGTACATTTATACAAAAAGCTCAGCCAAAAGATATTCAAAAACATCTTCAGGCTGAGCTTTTAAATATTTTCATTTATTATTTTGCATCCATAACTTCACGGAATTTTAGAATCATCTCTACACACCCATCTACACCAAGCTTTCCGGAATCTAAGCAAAGATCATAACTCTTAGAATCTCCCCATTTTTTGCTGGTGTAGTAATTGTAATAGCTTGCACGCTGTTTATCAGTCTTGTTAATCATATCCTTTGCTTTATTTTCTGTTACGCTTAACTTGCGGCTGACATTTTTAATACGACTAGCTAAATCCGCCTTTACAAATACATTGATACACTCAGGATTGTCGGCTAAAGCATAATCTGCACAGCGTCCAACAATAACACAGGATTCTCTCTCTGAAATTTTTTTGATAGCTTCAAACTGTGCTAAAAATACTTTGTGATTCAATGGCATATCTAAAAAAGGTGCTGAAGAATAGCCGCTCATAGAATATGTATCCATTACTAAGGAATATAAAAAGCTGTTTGTAGGCTTTTCATCATGATTTTCAAAAATCTCTTCACAAAAACCGCTATCCTTTGCTGCCTGCTGTAATAATTCTTTGTCATAAAGTTTGACACCAAGTTTTGCAGCAAGTTTCTCGCCAACTTCTCTTCCACTGCTTCCAAACTCTCTTCCGATTGTATAAATTTTGTTTGCCATACAAATCATCCCCACCTTCTGATAAAATAATATCGTTTAAATAACATTATGATTATAAAAATATCTTTATATAGAAAAAAGATATTTTTATCAAAAATGTACAATAATGATTAGTAATATTATAATATATTTTATGCAAAAGGAAAAGAATTTTTTGAATTTACCGCAAATTGTTTAGAATTTTCTTGAAATATTCCGGTAATGGTGCGGAAATTTCTATATATTCCCTGGTTCGTGGATGAATAAACCAATCGTCATAGCATGAAGTGTCTGTCCCTGCAGCTTATAGGGACTTTTTCCGTTAGAATAAAGAGCATCTCCTAATAATGGATGCCCGATACTTGCCATGTGTACACGAATCTGATGTGTACGTCCTGTCTCCAGCTTAAATTCCATATAGGTATATTTTCCGAAACGCTCTAACACCTTGTAATGAGTGATGGCATCCTTGCCGTTTGTTTCATTAATCGCCATCTTCTTTCTGTCTATTGGATGACGTCCAATTGGTGCGTGAATTGTTCCTTCATCGTCTTTCACAACACCATAAACAATTCCCCGATATTGTCTGTTGACAGAATGAACTTTAATCTGTTCTGCAATGTTGACATGGCTTTCATCATTTTTACAGACAATTAGCGAGCCTGTAGTATCCATGTCAATCCGATGCACGATTCCCGGACGAATTTCACCATTAATGCCGGAAAGACTATTTTTACAGTGAAACATAATCGCATTTACTAAAGTTCCACTGTAATGTCCGGCAGACGGATGCACAACCATCCCCTTTGGTTTATTAACAACAAGCAAATCGTCATCCTCATAAAGAATGTCTAATGGAATATCCTCCGGCAAAATCTGCGTTTCTACCGCATCAGGAATCTCAACCGTAACCAAATCCTCCGCTTTTAAACGGTAATTGGCTTTTTCTATCCGGTCATTGACCGTCACATGACCATCTTTAATTATTTTCTGAAAAAAAGAGCGGGACTGCTCTGGAAAAAGAAGGCTTACATATTTATCCAGTCTCTCGCTCTCGTATTCGTATTCAACTTCAAAGGTTTCTTTCTGCATACTAAACCTTGCCTTTCCCTACGCATTCTTTTTAGAAGGAAAAATCTGCTCGTAATCTTCATCTTTATAATAAAAAAGAATCAGAATAATCATCAACGCAGTTCCTACTGTTACATAAATGTCTGCAACATTAAAAATTGGAAAATCAATCAGCTTAAAGTAAAAAAAGTCAATAACATAGGAATAACAGATTCGATCAATAAAATTACCAATTGCACCTGAAAAAAAGAGCACAGCTACAAGATTTAGTGGTAAAAAACGCTTTGTTGCAGGGATTTTTGCCAAATAAACAAAAGCGATTGCAATCAATGCAATAACGGTAAAGACAACAAAATATGTTTTCGCTCCTTGGAACATTCCAAAGGCTGCCCCTCTGTTTTCTAAATAACTTAATTCAAATACACCATCAATAATCACAAATGGCTCTTTTCCCATTAATTTTGCAACAGCAATTTTTTTTGTCAGCTGGTCGATTAATACAAGCAATGCTGTAATAATTGCTCCAATTCCGGCTTTTTTTAGCAATATGTTTTTAGATAATCCCTCTTTCATTTTAACAACCATGCCTTTCTAATACCTGCAGACGTTGAAATATTTTAGTGTTTTCGCAGGCACATATATTACGTAACATCCTGTCATACTTTCCTATCATATCAATGTTTAATATGATAATCTAAAAAACAATTAATTTAAAACATAGGAAATTCCGGCTAAAATCTGTTCATCTGTTAATTCCTTATAAATATAGGCATTTCCCGGAGTTTCTAACAGAACAAATTTTACTTTATTTCCAACCATTTTTTTATCAAGCTTTGTAGCTGCAAGAATTTTGGATGCATCAAATCCTGAAACTCTTGTTGCAAGCCCAAAATGCGCAAGTGTTTCTTCAATATAAGTAAGCTCTGCTTCAGAAATATTTCCAAGCTGCATCGAGATATAACCTGCTCCTACAATTCCAAGTCCTACGCAAACACCATGAGCCAGGCCAAAGTTTGATAATTTCTCAATGGCATGTCCAATCGTATGTCCGAAATTAAGTAAAGCACGCTCGCCTTTTTCCTTTGGATCCCGTTCTACAACGCCTCGTTTGATGTCACAGCTTGCATAAATCATTTCTTCTACGATATCATATTCTAAGCTAAGAATTGCATCATAATTTTCATTCATCCAGTCAAAATATTCTCTGTTCTTAATCAGACCATGCTTTAAAATTTCGCCAAAACCGGAAACCAGCTGTTCTTTTGGCAAAGATTTTAATACGCAAAGATTCATATATACAAGCTTTGGCTGATAGAACGCGCCAACCATGTTTTTATACTGCATAAAATCTACGCCTGTTTTCCCACCAATACTACTGTCCACCTGGGATAAAAGAGTGGTCGGAATCTGAATAAAATCAATTCCGCGAAGATAAGTAGCTGCTGTAAATCCGGTTAGATCACCAACAACGCCACCACCTAATGCAACTAAAACGTCACGTCTGTCAAAATGCTTTTGAATTAGAAATTCATAAACACCATTTACGGTTGCAACATTTTTGCTTTCCTCTCCTGCGGGGAAATCATACAAAAAAACATTTGCAAATTCTTTTTCCAACTCTTTTTTTACGATTTCACCATAAAGTGCCGAAACGTTGGAATCAGAAACGATACAAATTTTGATGTCTTTTGCATATCCAAGTGCAGCCACATCTTTTCCCAATTCTAAAAAACTGTCCATTAATTTAATTTCATAAATTAACTGTCCATCCTGTTTTACCGGTAAAATTTTAGCCATAATTTTCTCCTCACAACTTCTATCACATATCTTTGTATATCAATCTTTAGCTTTTTTCACGCTAATTCACTCATTAGTTTCCGTATATCTTATAACGAATTTTCAAACGTCCCTTATTGGTTTCTCCATATTCGTTTAAAAAGATAAATCTTCCATATCCGCGTACAGAAATAATATCATCCTGCTTGCAATGATACGAAGGATTCTGTATGGTTTTTCCGTTTACAAAAACCTTTTCGGCACGAAGCAGTTCGAGTGCCTGACTGCGGGATAACTTATAGACACATGCCATCATGCTGTCTAGGCGGTTTGATGGGATGATACCATCTTTTTCTTCAAATTTTTGCTGAATAGTCAGTTCCTCATTGGATACTTCCCGAAGTTTTACGACCGTATGACGGATTTTATCCAGATTTTCAATAAAATAAGAAGCCATACTTTCTTCGCAAATAATATAATATTTATCATCCGAAATAATAATATCGCCAACTTTGCCACGGTCAATGCCGAGATTCATAAGAGAACCTAAAACATCGCGATGTCCAAGTTTTTCAGCAAATTTTGGATAAGAAGGAGTCACCTCCAATATGGTAATCGGATATGTCCACTCATAATAAAGAGCATCAGGAATAAAGGCAATTATCTGACGCTCTGCAAATTCAACACCACCAAAAGCTTCTGTTCTTGTTTCAAAAAGTTCTTCACATTGATGATAAATATTTAATTCATTTAAATTAAGGAAATCGCTAAATAAAACGATTCCCTTACGATTTGCCTGTTTTGATAAATCAATTAATCTTTTCTTACAAAGTTCCTGTTCATTCATAATTAAAAATTGCTATGTAATCCCTGTGTATCAAAGGAATCTACTAAACTTAAAAAGTCACCTGAGATGTCAACGGATGCCGGTGTAATGATAAAAATATAATTTGAAATCTTCTGTAAATTACCGCTGATTGCAAAAGTGGAACCGGATGTAAAGTCGATAATTCGCTGTGCGATTTCAACATCTAATCCTTCTACATTCAATACAACGGTACGATTATTTAACAATGTTTCAGTAATCTCTCTTGCATCCTCAACCGAAGTTGGTTTGATTACACATACCTCCATGCTGTTTCCGGCAGTTTTCTTAGAAGGACGGATAGGTGTAACCTTTGGAGCCGTCTTTACAGGTTTTTCGATATATTCTTCTGCAAAAGACTCCTCTTTCTCTTTTCTTGCTTTAAAGGAAGATTTTGGTCGAACCTCTTCTTCCTCATCATAGTCATAATCTTCATTATAGAAATCGTCCTCATCATCCGGATTCAGACGCATTGCATTTAAAAATTTATCAAGAAAACTCATTTACTATTCTCCTTACACTCTGTTCAAAAGAATCAGGAGTCTCTATTTATTATAATTTCTTTCACCAAAAATTCCAGTACCTACTCGAACCATGGTCGCTCCCTCTTCAATTGCTACCATATAATCTCCTGTCATACCCATAGACAAAATTTCCATAGATACATTATGGATGTTTTTATTTGTTATGTCAACAGATAATTGTTTAATTTTTCGAAAATATAGACGATTTTCTTCGGCATCCACAACATATGGTGCTATTGTCATTAAACCTTTAATCTGTACATTTTCCAGTTCTGCGATTTCTTCAACTAGCTGAATGGCATCTTCTGCAGAAATTCCAAACTTAGATTCTTCTTCTGCAATATTGACTTCAACAAGAATTGGAACAATTACATTTTTCTTTTTTGCCTGAATATTGATTTCTTCTGCCAGGCGGTAAGAATCTACCGAATGAATCAGCTCGATATGATTGCCAACCAGGTATTTTACTTTGTTACGCTGTAAATGTCCAATCATATGCCATTTGATATCCTTTGGCAATTTTTCAATTTTGTCAGTAAGCTCCTGAACTTTATTTTCACCAAAATCACGAACGCCTGCATCATAGATTTCTTCTAACATTTCTACCGGTTTTGTTTTGCTGACTGCAATTAGTGTAACCTCTTCTCTTTTCCTGCCTGCTTTTTCACAAGCTTTTCTTACGTTTTCCTCTACAAGTGCTAAATTTTCTTTTAACATAAATCCATGCCTTTCTATTGCCGTCTTTTCTTTACGGCATTTATTTTACTAATTCATTTTCATTAACCTTAGTGCTGTCTAAGGCGATATGATCATATAGAGCCACGCCATATTTGGTACCGGTCTCGACAATGCTATATTCTTCATTTTGATAAAGAATATCTATTTGTTTAAACACCGCATATCCCTTGTTGATGTTGTAAACGCCTTTCAAGCTCGCCGTGTCGCTTCCCACAACATATTCTTCGCTGGAATTCTGCTTTAACAAAATATCTCCGGCTGATATTTTCTCGCTGTCAATATAATAGTAATCTTTTGTTTCATAATAAACGGTAGGACTGATAAATTCTGTTGTGGTTTTTCCTTCTTTATCTGTTCTTTTGACGAGAAGTCCGTCATCACTGGAGTCACCACCCTTTAAGAACATGTCCACGGGAATGGTATAAAATTCTTTTTCGGTAATTGCAGAATTTGGAATTTTTAACCCTGTTTCTTCATTCCGCATTAATTCGATTTCGACGTAACGATCTGTGGCATAACGCACCATAGAACTTTTTAGGGAAAGAATCATATAATGCTGGCTGCTCTTTTCCTGAATTGTATAATTTGCATACATTTCCTTGGAATCCTTCACAAAACGAATACGAATCACGTTGTCTTCTGCTAAATCTGTAGCGGTTTCTCCAGAGATTGGAAGAATAATGTTCCACTCTTCGCTGTCAATGAGTTTATACACCGGTGCACCGGCAGTAATTTCCTTATTTGCCTTCAGACTGACTTTGCTGTATGTAGATGCATCAAACATTTCTGAATTAAAATTATCTACTGTGACATTTTCAAAACCATCTGTGTAATAAACAATGATTCCGGCGGTATCTGAATATGCCTTATGAAAAGTATTATTTCCCTCTGCTGTCGAAATATAATCAGAAATAGAATTCAACGCACTCATGCTAAATGCTTCATTCAGTGCTTCATTCACATCTTCCTTGAAAGAATATACCTGATAAAATTTGTCGGCGTTGTAGGTGTTTTGAAAATCTGTAATACGTTCCTCGATTTCTCCTAAGCTTTCTTTGTCAATCGAGGATGTATCCTGATTTGCAGCATTTATTTTCTCTGAAACATTACCATTCTCGTCAATCGAATAAATAAGATTCTGATATCCTACTTTTGATGCTTCTTTGACATAATAATTTACTTCTCCGGAATAATTTGCGGTATATATTTTTTCATTTCTTAAAATCAGTCCATTATATACGTTATTAACTGCAATTTTTCCCTGTTCCACCTCATAAACAGAAATATGACTCTCTGTCAGATAGGTAAAAACATTGAATACCAGATAAATGAAAATAATAACAAATATAACGACACCGATATTGAAATGAAATGATTTCTTATATTGTATAACTTTACTGTTTTTTTTCACTCAATCTTCCTGCCTTGCGAATTTCTTTCATTTTCAAATAATCCTGCACTTTATTCTATCATTTTCATAGTAAGAAAACAACTTAAGAAAAACAGATTTTTTCTGTATAAAATATTGTTTTTTGTAAATAATAATATCCAAAAGGAGGTTTTATTCATGAAAACAAATTGGTTGGATTATACACTTCTTGTACTTGTTATTATAGGTGCAATTAACTGGGGATTAATCGGATTCTTCCGTTTTGATCTGGTTGCCTTTATTTTCGGCGAGTTATCATGGCTTTCACGTATAATTTATGCGCTTGTTGGTCTTGGTGGCTTATACATGATCAGCTTTTTTGGACGTATCCGTTCCTATGACGAAATGTAACAGTCATAACAAAGAATCAAAAAAAATTTATGCATTAAAAAAGGTCTTAAGTAACAGCTGCTTAAGACCTTTCTTTATAAAACTATAGGGAAATGACGATTTTTGCTTTTGCGCATTCTGGCAATTTTGATTCGTCTTTGGAAACGCTTAAAATGAATTTTACATTATACTTCTCACTAATGACATCAAGCTTCTCAATTGCTTTGCAAATCTCTTCATCTGTTTCAACAGCTGCAACAGTTAGGAAGCTATCAAGATACATCTCTTCTAAGTCATGATCCTGTGATACGACACCACAAAGGAATCCAAGGAATTCATCACAATTTGTAATAGGGTAATCCATAACATTAATCAAACGAACTTTATTGCTGAGTTCATACATATGCTTCTGGCTTTTATCAAGATAAACGATATTACCAGATGCAGCTTCTACAGAAGCATTTACTTTTGTCAACAGTTCTTTTGTTTTACCTTTACCCTTTTCTCCAGCTATAATTTCTATCATTGCCATTTCCTCCTATTTTCCCTGTTTTATGAAAAATGAATAAAAACAGTTGATTTGATAAAATAATTATAGTATATATGCACATAAAAAACAACTATAAATTAGCAAAACCACCTAATATTTCATTCATCAATAAATACAGATTGGATCTGCCGTCAGCTTTTAAAACAATAGAAACAATTGGCTGATTGGAACTGTTATAGGATAAAAGAACAAGACAATATCCTGCCGCTCCTGTGGTACCTGTTTTACCACCAATAACAGAAATTCCCTCCGGTGCTTTTTCTTTTCCATTCAGGTAATAATTGGTGTTTTCCCAGGAAGTTTCAACTAGTTCACCGTTGGCATCGGTATATGCCGCTGTATAGGATAAAGTGCTAATAATATCTACAAAACGCTGGTCTTTGATTGCGTTTTGAAATATAAGATACAAATCATATACAGAAGTATAATGATTTTCATCCGGTAAACCATTTGGGTTTACAAAATTAGAAGTTACTGCACCCATATGTACTGCTTCTTCATTCATTAATACTGCAAATTCTTCTACACTTCCTGAAATATGTTCTGCAATCGCAACTGCGGCATCATTACCACTTCGAAGCATTAATCCATAAAGTAAATCTCTTAACAGTATTACATCACCCGCATGCAGACCGCATACAGAGGAATCTGACGCCTGGTCCACCGCATTTTCACTGACTGTGACATAATCATCCATATTACCATATTTTAAAGCAATATAAGCCGTTAAAATTTTTGTGGTACTTGCCGGATAAAGCTTATCATAAATGTTCTGCGAATAACATACCTCTCCTGTTGCAAGGTTAAAAACACCTGCACCCGAGGCAACCTGTGAATCTGTTGATTCCATACCAACGTTCGTACCATCAGATACACATAAATTTTCTGAAAAATATTCTTTGTCTGTATCTGCAGATGTTTCGGAAATACCATATAACGAAGCTGTTTCATATACATGATATGGTTCCGCTAACGCTGCTTTTTCTTCTTTCCCACAGCCGGATATAAAAATAGCTGCTATGCCTAAAAGACATAGCAGACGTTTTCTATTTGTACATTTCACGCCACTCTAAATCTCCTCTATCCAAAGATTTAATCAGCAACTCTGCTGTTGCAAGGTTTGTTGCTAATGGAATATTATGTGTATCGCATAAACGAACAACATTATTTACATCCGGTTCATGTGACTTTGGTGTTAAAGGATCACGCAGAAAAATAACAAGATCGATTTCGTTATGTTCAATCTGGGCGCCTAACTGCTGTGCACCACCTAAATGGCCAGCTAAATACTTATGAATATTTAAATTGGCAACCTCCTCGATTAATCTTCCTGTTGTTCCTGTTGCATATAATTCGTTTTTACAAAGAATTCCTCGATATGCAATACAGAAATTCTGCATAAGTTTTTTCTTTGAATCGTGCGCTATAAGTCCTATATTCATTACGTGGTTACCCCCTATTAATATTTTCTCGGTTGAAGTCCGACATTCAGCACCAGTCCGACTCCTATGTATAAAGACCATAAAGACGTTAGTCCATAGCTTACAAATGGTAATGGCAATCCGGTATTTGGAAGAAGTCCGCTTGCCACACTGATATTAATTAAACTCTGAAAACCGACCAATGCTGCCATACCGCTGCAAATCAATTTACCGGCTGTATCTTTTGCTTTTCTAGCAATAAATATACACTCAATTGTTATCAAAAGCAAGAGCAGAATAATCGTTACTGTTCCAACAAATCCCAACTCTTCTCCGGCAACTGCAAAAATAAAGTCGGTCTGTGGCTCTAATAAAAACTTACCATTTTTTACTGAGGTTGGGTCTGTATTATTTAATCCTTTTCCAAAGATTTTTCCGGAGCCGATTGCCATAATTGAGTTTTGCTGCTGATAAGCAAGATCCGGATAATCTTCCGGATACAGCCACGCCATAATACGTCCAACCTGATATGGTCGGATAAATGGCAGCTTGTCCTGTACCAACAGGGTAAATAAAATAATTACCGCAGGTACACAAATAATCAAAACACTTGATACTATTTTATAACTTAATCCGGCAACAAACAAGAGGGCAACAAAAATTAATGCCGATACAATGGTTGTTGAAAGGTCCGGCTGTGCAAGAATCATTGCTAAAGGAATTCCAGCCAGTATGAAGGAAGAAAAAAGTATCTTTGGATTGTTTACTTTTTCCTCGTATTTCATAAAAAAATAAGCAAAAAACAGTATGATCAGTATTTTCGCCAGCTCCGACGGCTGAAAACGCATGAATTTTAAATCAATCCAACGCTGTGCTCCACCGCTGTCGTCACCAAAAACAAGTACTGCTCCAAGAATTCCGACCAAAAACATGTAAATTAGCCACGAAAACTTTAATATAAAGCTGTAATCAATCAAGGATACTATGACCATAATCAAGAATCCAACCAAAAATCCCATCAGCTGTTTTGACTGTAATGAGGGTTTGGCACTTCCAACCAGAAATACACCTATGATGGTCAGAGCCGTTACATAAAAAATCAATATGAACTTATAGTTTTTTAATTTGTATTGCTTAAACATTCTGTTCTCTCTTTTTGTATTCTCTCAGTATAATTTTTATCTCAATATTTTCAGGTTCAATGTCTACGTATTTTGATATGACATCGTTGATGTCATTGCGAATGGCATCCATCATATCGTCATCCGGTAACTGTTGTTCTTTTTCAATCATCATGCGAAGACGTTCTCTGGCTACCAGACAGGATTCTTCTTTCATACCGGAATCCTCCCATCTGCTTTCTTTTTCCATAACACACGTCCAAAAAGCCTTCGCTCCTTTGCATAATCCGGAATTGGTACATCCTCTCCAATAATTCGCTTGCAAATATTCTGATAACAATTATCCGAAGGCGATTTTTTACCAAGGATGGAATCTCCATGGTTTTGTGCTATCTGAATATTAGAATCCTCTAAGACAACGCCTAGCAGTTCTGTTTCCAATAATTGACAGATGTCATCCACTCGAAGCATATTGCCTTCTTTTGCCAGCTGTACCTGAAATGCATTGACAAGCAATGATACTTTCTGATCTGTTTTTCTACGAAGTATACGAAGTACGCAGTCAGCATCATGCACAGCAGTCACCTGTGGGGTAGTTACCACTACCACTCTGTCAGCACCGGCAAGGGCTAATTCAAAGCCCTCATCAATTCCTGCCGGACTGTCAATTAAAACATAATCAAATTCTTCTTTCAAATTATCCGTCAGATTTTTCATCTGCACGGCCGACAGCTGTACAGCTTCTTTGATACATGCAGAAGGAATAATCGAAAGATTCGGATAACGTTTGTCCCGGATTAATGCCTGTTTTAACCGGCATCTTCCTGTCAGTACATCTACCAGATTGTATACAATCCGATTTTCTAATCCCATTACCACGTCTAGATTGCGTAAACCGATATCGGTATCAACTAACACAACCTTTTTATCTAATAGTGAAAGTCCAACTCCAACATTGGCAGTAGTAGTTGTCTTGCCAACGCCGCCTTTTCCAGAAGTAAATGTAATTACTTCACCCATATAAGGAAAGACCTCCTAAAATTAATATAAAATATATTGTAAACGCCAACGCTTAATCACTGATTGCGTTTGTCGTTCCATCCACTTCCTCTGCCTGTCCACTTAATAATTCATCTTCATCTTCTACATCAAAGTAATATGCTAAAACATTTCTTGCATAGTCAGATGCATTGTGGGAGGTATAACCGAAAGCAATACGTGTTGCAATGGAAATTTTAGGGTTTTCATATGGTGCATAACCTACGAATAATGCGTGGTTAGCCCTCTTTAAGTTCTCCTGGGCGGTACCTGTTTTACCGGCAACTGCAATTGGGAAATCTGCAAAAGAAGATAAATTTTCTCCTACCATACGCATACCTGTATGAATCGCAAGCCACTCAGAGCTGTCTAGCACCTCTACTGTATTACGAATCGTTGGTTCATATGTTTTCACTACATTTCCATCCGAATCACATATTTTATTCAGTAATGTATAATTATATACATCACCTCCATTAGCGATTGCTGTCACATAACGCGATAACTGAACAGTTGCGTAATTATGATTACTCTGACCAATTGCTGCCATGACCGGATATTCATCTGCCATCTGCGGCGAATTTTCTTCAATTTCAATTCCGGTTTTTTCATTCAGACCAAACATTGAGGCATAACTCTGAAGTTTTTCGATACCAAGGGAATCATTATAATTTGTCAAATAATTGTTGGTACTTAAACGATATCCGACCTCATAATAAAAATAGTTACAGGAATCTCTGATTGCCTCTGAAACATTGATAATTCCATGTGTAGACGGATACACCCAACATTTTGGCTTATTACTGATATTATCATACTGTCCCAAGTCCTGAATTGTGGTAGAGGTCGTAATCACACCCTCTGCCAATCCCGCAGTTGAGGATATCATTTTAAAGGTAGAACCGGGTGCTGTCCGCTGCTGGGTTGCATTGTTATAAAACGGATTTGATAAATCTCTCTGCAAACTTGCATAATACTCTGCATCTACCGTATTTGCCAGTCGATTGTTATCATACCCCGGATAGCTGACCAGTGCTAAAATTTCACCGGTATCCACATCTGTAATTACACAGGAACCGGAACAAGGATCCAACGCTAACTGTGCCGGAGTAATATCAATATTTTTAATTTTTTCCTTAATGAAATTCAGCGCAGATACCGCATTACTTTCTAATGAAGCGATTTCTTCTGCATCATAAACAAGTACTCCCTGATTATATAAAATCAGACAAAGTTGTTTTCCGGTAATGCTACCATTTTTTATTAAGTATTCATAAATTATTTTAGAAAAATCTTTTTCTGTTGAAATACGCTCCATAATATAGTCACATAATGCAGCGTAAATCTCCGTAGAATCTGAATATTTTTCTTCAATAGTAAACTGTGTAATGTCAATCCAGTTCTTTGAAATTGCATGTCCTAGGTATTCCTGCGGGCTAATTTCTTCCTTCTGCCATTTCAAATAAACTTCATCATTTTTATCGATGCTTTCGGTGTTTAGGATTTCATCAGACTTTAACATTTTAATGATGTATGTGAAATAGTCCTGCTCCTCCTCATTCATCGAGCCAAAGTTTTTGGCAGATGCACCGGTAAGTTCGTTTCTTATGGCAGTAAGTACTGTATTTTGGCGATTAGAAAAAATTTGTAAAACCTCGCGTTCATAAATACTTGCGTTCTCTTCTGTAAATGCCTCAATATCAATCACATTATTATTAATCAATGCAAAATAAACATCTGTAATCGGAATGTTGATATCAGAATATGGATTTTCAATATTAGAATAGACAATTCCGGCAATTTCCTGCTCTAATAAATCATAAGCAGCTACCTGCAATTTTGCATCAATAGACAAATACACATCATTTCCGGCAGCCGGTTCTTCACGTTCAATTATTTCAACCGATTTTCCAAGATAATCAACATAAAGCTTTTCATAACCTTTCGAACCCTGTAATTGGGCATCCATAACCTGTTCAATTCCGGCTTTACCGATAACATCATTTAATGTATAGTTGCTGTTTGTTTCTGAAAGTTCAGCATATTCATCTGAAGAAATCATGCCGGTATATCCGATAATGGATGCAAAATATTCACTATTATTGTACTTACGAATGGTATCGTCAATTACCTCAACTCCCTGCAGCTCAGAAGCGTTTTCAGCAATGAACGCTACAGACTCTTCGGAAATATTTGTTGCAATTGTTGTCGCAATATATTTCTGATACCCATTTTCAAACATTGCATAACGAATTACCGTAATTTTATATGCAAGAGCTTCGTCATAATCCTCGCTGACGCCAAAACGATTTTTTCCATACATCAGATAATCCATAACCTGCTCTTCTGTTGCCTGTGACGTATCATAACCAAGTTCTTCATCAAATCCAAGCTTATCATAGGACGTCGCTCCGTATACGTCCGCAAGAAATCTGTTTTTTGATGTACCACTGACATTAAATGTGTATTTTCCATCCTCATATGAAATTTTGAAATTATTAGTAATTTCATCGCCATTTTTCTCTAATGCGCGAATGATTTTTGCAATTTCAGCATTTGACTGCTTGTTTTTTTCACTGGTGGAATCATAAGTTCCGTTATCCTCGATGGTAACGGTATAAGCAAGTTCATTATATGCTAAAAGTTCGCCATTTCTGTCGTAAATACTGCCTCTCGTACTATTCAAAGTACGTTCCTTGACAATTTTCAAAGTATAGTTGTCCTGATATTTTTCACCCTTTAAAATCTGCAAATCAAACATTCGCCAAAGAAGGATAGAAAAAAGTCCCATCATTATTACACCTGCGACTAACAGACGCGATTTGAAGATGTAATGGAACAGACCTTTTATTTTTTCAAACAAATTTACTAGCACTCCTTTTTTCAAGCAATTCCAGTTTCTGATTAATTTTTAGAATAATGACATAAAGGAAAACGGTAATTAACATGGTATAAACCAGCTCCGGGATAATGATGTGAAACACATAATATCCAATGTCAAATCTGCTACGAAACAAAAACTGTAAAAAATAAATTACAAAATTGTATGCCAAATCACTTCCTGCAATCAAAAGCATAGGAAGCTTGATATCTTCCGGATAAAATAACTTGCGAAACATTCCATTGATATAACCAATGTACATATATACAAGTGCATAGAAGCCTAAGGTGCTTCCGCAAAAGATATCTACAATCAGACCACAGAAAAAACCAATCCATAAGCCTTCTTTTTTTCCGCGCATAAATCCAAACGCCGAAACAACAACAATCAGCAGATTTGGAGAAATAGAAGCAAATGAAAGCGCCTGAAATACTGTGCTTTGCAGGAGATAACATACAATTATGATGAAAGCAACAATTATTTTTCTTCTCATACTACCTTTACTAATCCTCTGCTGTCTGTTTTTTATTTAAAATTACAAGAACTTCTTCAATATGTTCAAAGTCAACAACCGGGGTAATTGTTCCTGATTTTGTCAGATTGTTTGAATCTGTCTCAATGGTGCTGATATAACCGATTAAAATCCCCTGCTGATATTCATAAGAAACATATGAGGTTACCACCGGGTCACCAATTGTCACTTCGTCATCTTTGTCATTTAAGTTCGTAAATTCGATTACCATATCTTCATTCATGCTCTGAAGACTTCCGCTGACAATCAGATTATCCGAGGTGGTCGAAACCATGCCGCTGACCTTGCTTGTGTCGTTAATAATAGAAGTAATTTTTGCATAATTTGGTCCCACGTCTGTTACAATACCAACTAAGCCGCTTCCTGCCATAACATTCATATCTACTTCAATGCCGTCATTACTGCCCTTATCAATGGTAAATGTATTAAACCAGTTTCCCGAGTCTTTGCCGATAACGTTTGCGGCAACCTTTTCATAACTTGGGTATTTCTGATCCAACTCATAAAGCTCCCTTAAGTTATCTAACTCGTACTGCTCTAATTTAATCGTATTTAATTCTGTTGTTAATTTGTCAACCTGGCTTTTTAATTCTTCATTCTCGGCCATAACATCACTTAATTTCTTTAAGTTATCAGCCTTATCTGTAATCCATGTACCGATCTTATTAATTCCTTCCTGCATCGGAATAAAAACATAACCGGCCGCCGTATTCAGCGGGCCGCCGGATATATTTAATGTGAAACATAGCAGCATTGCTACTATACAGACACCTGATAAAAGCATTAACAGGTATCTTGCAGGAAGTACAAACTTTGATTTTCGTCTCATTACTTTCCTCAGTTTCTATTTTAAAATTTTGTCTTTCATGCTAAATGCAAGATGCTTAAATTTGTTGTCGGATACGATTTTTACAAGTCCGCGTACAACACATTCCTCCGGTTCTTCACAGGTATTGATTTCAATGCCTGTAATCTGCTTAAAGAGCTGATCCAGATTATGTATTTTAGAACTTCCACCTGTAATATAAATACCGGAATGGATAATATCCTTTGCCAGTTCCGGTGGTGTTTTCTCTAAAATCATTTTAATGGAATTACAAATGCTGTTTAAGTTGTCTTTGATTGCTTCATATACAACCTCGCCTGAAATTTCCATTTCAATTGGGAGTCCGCTTACTACATCACGTCCAACAATTACCATTGTATCCATATTTCCCGGGATACCGGAACCTAATGCTTCTTTTAATGACTGCGCTGTTTTCTGGCCTATTACAAGATTGTATTTTCTCTTGATAAAGGTAATGATAGATTCATCAATACGATTACCGCCAAAATGAAGCAATTCGCTTAAAACAAGTCCGCCTAAGGAAATAACAGATATTTCTGTTGTATCTGCACCGATATCAACCACCATAATACCTGTTGGCTCATTTACATCAAGTCCAAGTCCAACGGCATCAGCAATCGGCTTTTCACAAAGAAGTACACTTTTCGGTTTTAATTTGCTCTTATAGAACATTTCAAAGAATGCACGCTGTTCAACTAATGTGATGTCTGTTGGCACAGCAACAATATATTCCGCTCCTTTGATTTTTCCCTTCATATTTTTTTCAAGAAATTCCTGAATCATTGTCTGAAGATTGTTGTAATCAGCAATTACACCACTGCTGACCGGAAATGTCACATTAATTGTTTCCGGAGCTTTCTCATACATTGCATATGCAGCATCACCATACGCATAAATCTGATCTTTTCTCACTAATGCAATTGTATTTTTCTCATTTAAAATTTTATTGGATGCCTTGCAGTAAATTTTCATATTGCAGGTTCCAAGATCAATACCATAAACATTGTTCACCATGCTTCTTCTCCCTAAACTTCCTCTCGTATTTTAAAAGAACGGTTTATCGTTCTTTGTTTATCATTTTCCTGACCAAAATCCGGCTTCCCGGTAGCTGTAATAATCCTGATCACCTATGATAATGTGGTCGGCTAATTCAATGCCCAAAAGCTTCCCACACTCATAAATTTTCTCGGTTACCAGATGGTCCTCACCGGATGGTTGCGGCGAACCGCTTGGATGATTGTGTATCAGGATAATCTGCACCGCCTGTTTTCTGAGTGCTGTCAAAAAGATTTCCCGCGGCGGCGCAATAGAACTGTTCACCGTTCCCTTTGATATTACAGCGTCATCAATCAGCTTACACTTTGTATCAAGCATACAAAGAATCAAATGTTCCTGCCTTTCATGACGTAAACGCTCCATATAGTAATCTGCAATACTTTTTGCATTACTAAGCGTAATTTTACTGCAATACTTTGTTTCCGCAATGCGTTTTGACAATTCTGCAATGCACTTTAACTGAATCGCTTTCACCTTTCCAATACCTTTAATTTTTATCATTTCTTCAAAGGAAACTTCATATAGATTCATTAAGTTGCGATTTTTCTGATTCAAAAAATTCTGAGCAACATCAACGGATTTAAGTCCATTCGTTCCCGATTTGATAATGACTGCCAATAGCTCTGCATCACTTAAATGCTCTGCACCGGCTGATAAAAATTTCTCATATGGCTGTTCGGAATCCGGTAATTCCTTGATTGTTAAATGGTTTTTCATAGGTCATCCTTTCACTCTCCCCGAAAGCATTCCCTTTATGGATAAAAACCATTTATTATTTTAACATAACAAATCTGCATTAACAAGATTACGTTCCTTAAGTTTTTGTAAAGACATTAAAATACCAAGCTTTGCATGATACCAGGTCAGTCCACCCTGGAAATATACTGCATATGGTGGCTTTAATGGTCCATCGGCACTTAATTCAATGGAAGAACCCTGCACGAAGGCTCCTGCCGCCATGATGACATCACTGTCATAACCGGGCATTGCCCATGGTTCCGGTGTAACATAGCTGTCCACCGGAGCAGCAGCCTGAATTCCTTCACAGAATGCTATTAATGCTTCCGGGCTCTGTAATGAAACTGCCTGAATAATATCGTGTCTTGTTTCACTTGCATTTGGCACCACATGAAATCCTAATTTTTCATAAATATTAGCAGCAAAAATTGCTCCTTTTAATGCACCACTTACTACTGTTGGGGCCAAGAAAAATCCCTGATAAAAAGACTGGATAACACCTAAGGATGCACCAACTTCTTTTCCAAGACCCGGTGAAGTCAGTCTGTAAGCTGCATTTTCTACACATTCTTTTTTCCCAACAATGTAGCCGCCAATTGGAGCAAGTCCGCCGCCAGGATTTTTTATTAGAGAGCCGACAATCATATCCGCCCCTACCTCTAATGGTTCTTTTTCTTCCACAAATTCTCCATAGCAGTTGTCAACCATACAGATAACATCCGGTTTAATATTTTTAATAAAGGAAATCAATTCTCCGATTCCTGCCACCGATAAGGTTGGTCTTGTTGCATAGCCTTTGGAACGCTGGATTGTCACCAGCTTTGTTTTATCATTGATGGCTTTTTTTATGTTTTCGTAATCAAAACTGCCATCCTCTAATAAATCTACCTGACGATAGCTGACACCATATTCTGCAAGAGAACCTTTGGATGGACGGATTCCAATGACCTCTTCTAAGGTATCGTATGGTTTTCCAACCGGGGAAAGAAGCTCATCACCGGGTCTTAAATTAGACATTAATGCCAAAGCAAGTGCATGGGTGCCGCAGGTAATCTGCGGGCGAACCAAAGCGTCTTCACCTTTAAAGCAGGAAGCATATACCTTTTCTAAAGTATCTCTGCCTAGATCGTTATAGCCGTAACCGGAGCTTGTATTAAAGCATTCTGCACTAACACGGTTATCCTGCATGGCTTTAATTACCTTCATCTGGTTATATTCTGCCCGTTTATCGATTTCTTCAAACCGTTCTTTTAAATCTGCCTCAATTTTTTCTCCAAATTCGTATACTTCTTTTGAAATTCCAAGTGCTTCATACTGTTTTATGATAAAGTCGTTCATATTAAAAAATTCCTTTCGCATTTAGTTCGGCAATCATGTCATCAAGAACTGCCTTTTCATCATAGCTATACTGTTTTTTATCAAACCAGAGAACCTCGCGTTCCCTGCGAAACCAGGTAAGCTGTCGTTTGGCGAAATGTCTTGTTTCCCGTTTGATAATATAAATGGCTTCCTCTAATGTTATTTCGCCGTCTAAAAAGGAAAGAATTTCCTTGTAGCCTAAGCCCTGCATAGAAACCATTTCCCTGTGAAAGCCCATCTCTTTTAATTTGCGCACTTCTTCCACAAGTCCCTGTTCTATCATAATATCTACACGTTTGTCAATGCGCTCGTACAGATGAGCTCTCTCATCAGTCAGCACGAAATAGGCAAAATTATAAGGTGATTCTTTTTGTTTTTCTGTCTCGTTGTGCTCAGAAATTTTCTGACCGGTCAGATGATAAAATTCCAAAGCGCGGATGACACGTTTTACATTATTTGCATGAATTGCCTCCGCAGATTTTTCATCTACTTTTCTTAGCATTTCATGTAAATATTCTGCACCATGCTCTATTGCAAGCTGCTCTAATTCCCGCCGATACTCAGAATCCGCATCCTGTTCACTAAAATCAATGTCATATAAAAGTGCCTGAATATAAAACCCTGTTCCACCGGCAATAATTGGAATCTGACCATTGACATATATTTCTTCTAAACATTCCTTTGCCCGCTGTACAAAACGTGCCACATGAAATTCTTCATCCGGTTCAAATTCATCAATCAAATAATGCTTTACGCCATCCATTTCTTCCGGCATAATTTTTGCCGAACCAATGTCCATATGTTTATATACCTGCATGGAATCAGCGGAAATAACGGCTCCATTGATTCTTTTTGCAAGGGAAATGGACAATGCTGTTTTTCCAACAGCAGTTGGTCCTGTTAAAATTACCATAGGCTTCTTGTTCATAAGTAATCGCCCTCTTTCTAATGTCAGCCCTCCGTACTTAGTGGAGAATGTTTTAGCGCATTCTCTGTTTAACGGCTGTTACATTATACAATTCGTTTAAATTTCTTTTCTATCTCATATTTTGTCATGGAAATAATTGTAGGTCTGCCATGCGGACAGTGATACGGGTTTTCCAATTCCAATAACTCATCTATCAATTGTTCTGCTTCCTGTCTGCTTAGGTGGTCGTGACCTTTGACTGCCGCTTTGCAGGACATGGACGCAACTTTTTCTGTAATCAGATTCGGGGCATCTTTGCCGCTGATGTTTGCAAAATCATCCAGCATATCAATAAACATACTTTTCATATCAATTCCGGTGAAATCTGCCGGAATTGCTGTAATTGAATATTCTTTTCCACCAAAATGCTCAACTTCATACCCAAACATTTCTATCTGCGCACGGTATTTTTCTAACATCTCTACTTCGTCGTTGCTTAAAGTCAGGATAATTGGCGGACTTAAGGTTTGTGCAGTAAAACTTTTTTGGGCAAGCTTTGCCATTGTTTTTTCGTAAAGTACTTTTTCATGCGCTGCATGCTGGTCAATGATAAAAAGCTTATCTTCGTATTCAACCATCCAGTAAGTGTCAAAAAGCTGACCTATAATCCGATGTTTTTTTCTGGCATCCTTCGTTAAAAACTGCTCACTCATATCTGAAAGATTCTGCTGTTCGTAGGTTGCCTGTTCGGCAGTTTCTTGTTCATAAGAAGAGTCTTCTTTCACAAGCAAATTTCCATATACTGCTGTTGTTTCTTCGTATGTATCCTCAATAACATCTTCTGCTTCCGGCTGATTTATATCTGTTAGCACATTTTCAACGATTGGTGTTGTCGTTTCTGCCTGAGTATCTTTACCAGAAAGACTTGCAAATAAAGCTTCCGCTGTTTTTCTGCTGTCATTTTGTGGAGCAGTTTGGAGCTTTGAGACTGTTTCTGCTTGTATTTGCTGCTTTTCTTGTTCTATCATTGCAGACGGAAGTGTTTTTGTAAACTGCGGCCGACTTAACGCTCCTGCCTCAGCAGCTTTCTGTGCCAGTCTGTCCCTTTGAGGATATTGTCTTTCATAAGGACTATCGGTCGAAACTGCTTTTCTAATCTCGTTGATTCTTCTGATTTCAAATGGTTCCGGCGCATTTTTAATCTGCGGTCTGACCTCTGTTTTCTTTTCCTCTTTTACCGGAACTTCAGGAATAAATTCTTTATGTGTTAATGCATTTCGGATAATATCAAAAAGCTCGTGATAAATCACATCATTTTGTGAAAAACGAAGTTCCATTTTGGTTGGATGCACATTTACATCTAGAAGATTGGAATCCATCGAAAAATAAAGCACGCAAAATGGATACTGATGCTGCATAATGTAACCTTTGTAGGCTTCCTCTACTGCCTTGGAAAGTAAGGCACTTTTAATGTATCTTCCATTAATAAAAAAGCTTTCAAAGTTGCGATTTCCTCGGGTAACAGACGGCTTTCCTATAAATCCTTTCACCTGAAAATGGTCGTTTTTAATATCAATCGGAAGAATGGCTGAGGTAATGTCGCGTCCATAGATATGATAAATCAAATCCTTTTCATTGGAATTGCCGGAGGTATGCATCTTTGTCTGTCCATTATTAATAAATTTAAAGGAAACGTCCGGGTGTGATAATGCCATTCGCTCCATTAAATCTCCCACGTAATTTCCCTCTGTCTGGGCACTTTTTAAGAATTTTCTTCTTGCAGGCGTATTGTAAAACAAATTGCGCACAATAAAGGTCGTTCCATCAGGTGCACCGATTTCTTCAAGTTCTTTTTCCTTTGATCCTTCAATTACATATCTTGTGCCGGTTAATTCATCATAAGTTTTTGTAATCAGCTCCACCTGTGAAACTGCAGCAATGCTTGACAATGCCTCGCCGCGAAAACCAAGGGAATGAATAGAAAGAAGGTCTTCTACACTCTTAATTTTACTTGTAGAATGGCGCAAAAAGGCAAGTTTAACCTGTTTTTTCTCAATACCGCAGCCATTGTCTGTAATTCGGATAAAAGATGTACCGCCTTCTTTGATTTCAACAGTCACAGCGGTAGCCTTTGCATCAATTGCATTTTCTACCAATTCTTTGACAACAGAAGAAGGACGTTCTACCACTTCTCCGGCTGCTATTTTATCAATTGTTTCCTGATCCAGTAATGTAATTTGCGGCATCGCTTTCCTCCTACCATCGGTTCTTCACTTTATTCTGAAGTTCAAATAGTTTATTTAACGCATCTATCGGTGTCATATTTCCAAGGTCTACGTTGCGAAGTTCATCTATAATATCATCATCTTTGACAGTATCAAATAAGGACATCTGTGCCAAATCGACTTCATCCAAACGTTCTTTTTTCTTTTTGGAGGAGCTGCCTGTTTCTACTTCAATTCCGCGGGCAACAGATGCAATATCGTTCTCAATTAATTTTTCAACGATTTCTTTTGCACGATCAATAACAGAATCCGGTACGCCGGCTAATTTCGCCACCTGAATACCATAACTCTTATCCGCTCCACCTTTTACGATTTTTCTTAAAAATACAATGTCATCACCTTTCTCTTTGACTGCGATGCAATAATTGTTGACGTTGTTTAATTTGCCCTCTAACTCCGTCAGTTCGTGGTAATGGGTTGCAAATAAAGTCTTTGCTCCTAAAAGCTTCGGATTGCTGATATGCTCAACAACAGCCCATGCAATACTTAATCCGTCAAAGGTGCTGGTTCCTCGTCCAATTTCATCCAGCACTAAAAGGGAATTACTGGTGGCATTGCGAAGAATATTGGCAACCTCATTCATTTCCACCATAAACGTACTCTGACCGCTTGCAAGGTCGTCGGATGCTCCGACACGGGTAAAAATACGGTCTACGATGCCAATTTTTGCAGAAGCTGCAGGAACGTAACTTCCAATCTGAGCCATTAATACAATAATTGCCGTCTGACGCATATAGGTGGATTTACCTGCCATGTTTGGTCCGGTAATAATGGAAATACGATTATTTCCGTTATCTAAATAGGTATCATTTGCAATAAACATATCGTTGTTAATCATTTTTTCAACAACAGGATGACGCCCATCCTTAATGTCAATAACACCTGACTCGTTCATTTTCGGGCAGCAGTAATTATTTTGGTCTGCAACAACTGCAAGGGATACAAAAACGTCAAGCTTTGCTACTGCTTTGGCAGTTTTCTGGATACGAACCACTTCTGCGGCAATTTTATTACGAACCTCTGTAAATAACTCATATTCTAAATTTACAAGCTTGTCTTCTGCACCAAGAATCATATCTTCCAACTCTTTTAATTCCGGTGTGATATAACGCTCTGCATTAGCAAGGGTTTGCTTGCGCATAAAATAATCAGGCACAAGATTTTTATAAGAATTTGTCACCTCTAAGTAATAACCAAACACCTTGTTGTATTTGATTTTTAGATTTTTTATACCTGTTTTTTCACGTTCTTTTGCTTCTAAGTCCGCAAGCCAGGTTTTTCCCTCGGTGCTTGCCTGACGATATTTATCAACCTCCTCGTTATAGCCATCTTTAATAAGACCACCCTCGCGAACCATAATAGGCGGCTCTTCTAAAATAGAATCATCTATCAGCGAATAAATTTCTTCTAATGAATCAATTTCCTCTTTGATTTCACAAAGCAGTTCTGTGTCAAAATCTGCTAATAAAGACTTGATTGGCGGCAGCATTTTAATAGAATTTTTAAAAGCAATCAAATCTCTTGGATTTGCAGACATATATGTCACACGGGTAATTAAACGTTCCAAATCATAGATTGGATTTAAGTACTCCCGAAGCTCTTCACGGGTAATCATATGTTTATTAATATCACCAATGGCTTTCTGTCGCTTTTCTATTTCGTTCTTCTCAATTAAAGGCTGCTCTACATAAGAACGCAGTAAACGGGCTCCCATCGCTGTTTTTGTTTTATCTAACACCCAAAGCAGTGAACCTCTTTTTTGCTTTTCCCGCAGCGTTTCCACCAATTCTAAGTTTCGCCTGGTAGAACTGTCAATAATCATATATTTTCCGGTTGAATATGGGTGAATCGCAGAAATATGCTCAAGGCTTGTTTTCTGTGTTTCGTAAAGATATTTAAGCAGCGCACCTGCCGCGATTGTTCCACAGGCATAATCCTTTAAACCAAGACCTTCTAAGCTATTGATATGAAAATGATTTTTTAAGGTTGTTTCTGCTGTTTCGTCGCTGAAATACCATGACTCTAACGAATAAACTGTAATGCCTAGACGGTGACGCATATCATCTAAATCCACACCGCTCATATAAAAGCTTTCATTGCAGATAATCTCAGAAGGTGAAAATTTATTAATTTCATCGATTAATTTCCGTTCAGAATCCACCTCTGTCACATAATAATCACCGGTAGAAACATCCGCCAATGATACACCATATTTGTCAGCCATGTATACAATACACATAATATAATTATTTTTTGTCTCATCCAATGCCTGAATATCCATGTTTGTACCCGGAGTTACAATACGGATAACTTCACGCTTGACGATGCCTTTTGCCTGTTTGGGGTCTTCTACCTGTTCACAAATGGCAACCTTATGTCCATTGGCAACAAGACGATTTAAATAGCCTTCAGCAGCATGATAAGGAATTCCGCACATTGGCGCGCGCTCCTCCATACCGCAGGCTTTTCCGGTTAATGTAATCTCTAATTCCTTTGATACAACTAATGCATCATCAAAAAACATCTCATAAAAATCGCCTAAACGATAAAATAAAATACAATCTTTATATTCTTCTTTTGTCTGCAGATAATGCTGCATCATTGGTGTAAATTCAGCCACTTAAGTTACTTCCTTCCTGTTTCTGTTACTGATAATATGTTCTGCTACCTTTAATCCATCCATTGCAGCAGACATAATTCCCCCGGCATATCCTGCACCTTCTCCACATGGATAAATTCCATCAATATTTGCTAAAAATTGCTCATCCCTGCAAATACGTACCGGTGAGGAGGTTCGACTCTCCACCCCTGATAAAATTGCATCCTCCCTGTCATAGTTAGGAATGGCGCGAGAAAAAGAATGCATTCCTTCAATAAAAGATGTTTCCAGTTCTTCCGGCAATAATCCGCGTAAATTACATAACGCTGTTTCTCCTTTCGTTTCCGAAGAAAAATCGCCATAGGACGTAGATGGCGTATTGTTACAGTAATCACCAAATAATTGCTGTGGAATTTTTCCTTCCGCAAGCTTATATGCTTTTTCTTCTAATTTCTGCTGGAAACGCACACCGGAAAGCGCATCTGTTCCATCAAAATCCTCAGGTTTTACGGAGACAATAATTGCACTGTTGGCATTTTTACCATCTCGCTTAGAATAGCTCATTCCATTTACCGCAAGATGTCCCTCTTCGGAGGATGCATTAACCACAAAACCTCCCGGACACATGCAAAAAGAATACACACCATGTCCATTTGCCAGATTGGCAGTCACCTTATAAGGTGCAGCCGGCAACTTATCAAAATATTTTTCTCCATACTGGGTACGGTTAATGACTTCCTGGGGATGCTCCACACGAAAACCAACAGCAAATGCCTTTGGCTCCATCACAAGTGCGTGTTTTACAAGCATCTCAAAAGTATCTCTAGCGCTGTGTCCCGGTGCTAAAACAACCGTCTTTGTTTCAAGCCATTCCCTTTCGTTAATTTCAACAGCTGTAATCCCATTATTTTCAATACGAAGATTCGTCATGCAACTTTCAAAGCGAAATTCACAGCCTTGATTTCTCATATCATTACGCATATTGATGATAACATTTCTTAATACGTCCGTTCCAATGTGCGGTTTGTTTTCATATAAAATCTTATCCTGTGCACCATATTTTACAAAGGTTTCCAATACGAATTGATTTCTTCCAACCGGGTCTTTTACCAACGTATTTAGCTTTCCGTCAGAAAAAGTTCCTGCTCCGCCTTCCCCAAACTGTACGTTTGAAGTCACATCCAAAACTCCGGTGTCCCAAAAGCGTTTTACATCCGCTTCTCTCTCTTCTATCTGCTTTCCACGCTCTAATACAATTGGTTTTGCACCTGCTAAAAGCAGACAATAAGCTGCAAATAACCCTGCAGGCCCTGCACCAATCACAACCGGTCTTTTAAAAAAGGCTTCTTCTGAGATTGGTTGAATTTCATATTTCTTTTGTTTGGTTAACATAATATTATTATCGTTAACCTTTTTCAAAACAGTCGATTCATTTTCTACAAATACATCCACCGAATAAACATAAAACAGCTCCGGTTTCTTTCGCGCATCAATTGATTTTTTTGCAATTTTATATTTAATCAGCTGGTTTTTCCTGATTTTTAAAGCTTTTATTACTTTCTGCTCTAACTGCGCTTCATCATGCCCGATGGGAAGCTTTATCTGATTGATTCTTATCATGCAATTAATAACCTCTTTCCCTCTACTGCCTGCCGGACGAACGAAACAATCGTTCTTCCAAAAAAGACAACTTCAGACCACTATTTGTTCTGTCATAGCAACCATTACGTCACTATTTACAGTCTTTAGCCGCATGAAGTCCTGCGACATACCCGCTTGACCATGCCCACTGCAAATTATAACCACCACAGATTCCATCAATATCTAAAAGTTCGCCCGCAAAGTAAACATTTGGTGCCAGATAAGATTCTAATGTCTCATTATTTACCTCACTGGTATCTACTCCTCCGGCACAAACCTGCGCCTGTTCAAACGTCTTGCTTCCTATAACGTCTACACGAAGAGACTTTAGCTGTCTTGTCAACTGTTCTAACTGCTCTTTTGTAACTTTTTTTGCCGGAGTCTGTAACGAAATGCCTGCTTCTTTTAAAAGGACATCTCCAAGCTTTTTATTTACAAGCCCGATTAAAGCTTCACTTGCTGTTTTTCCATTGCCATATTGATAAAAACGCGCGTTAAGAAGCGAAGTAAGTTCTTGTATGGAAAGCTTTGGCATAAAATCAAGCAGAACATAAACCCTTTCCTTCTTTGCAAGTGCCTTTGTGGCATAGCGGCTGATTTGGAATACCGGAATCCCGAAAATGCCGTAATCCGTCAACTGCAACTCCCCGGATTCCATCGCAGTTTTTTTCTGATTTATGTATATTTCGAGCCGAATTTCTGCACGAATTCCTGCAATTGCCTTAAAAAATGACTGTTTTCCCTGCAAAGCAACAAGCGCAGGTACAATATCTGTAAAATGATGTCCTAATTTCTCAATATATGGAAATGAACTTCCATCACTTCCTGTCTTAGGTGCCGCCAGAAGACCTGTAGCAAGAATGACCTTTTTTGTGACTATCTTCCCACAGGTTGTATCAAGCAGGATACTATCCCCCCGGGGTTCTAAACGCCTTAATTCACATTCTGTTAAGACATCTACCCTGCGAAAATCCAATTCCATGCGAAGCACTTCTAAAACTGCCGCAGCCTGTTCACTTGCCGGATAATAGTAACCATTTTTACACTTTGGATAAATGCCGATTTCTTCAAAAAACTTCAATGTTTCATCTAAGCCAAACTGTTCGAAAACAGGTAACACAAATGCAGGGTGATCGCCCCTGTAATAAGCAATTCCCTGCAATGCATTTGTATAATTACATTTTCCGTTTCCGGTGGAAAGAATTTTCTTTCCAATTCTGTCTTTATGCTCAATAATCGCTGTCCGCACACCGCATCGTGCCGCTGTAATTGCAGCCATGATGCCGGCAGCACCGCCACCGATTATGAGAACGTCGTATGACTTATTTTTCTCTGTTTTCATTGATTCACCTGTTTCTGCCAAATTGCCACAATGATTTTAACATATTAAGTCGAAACATTCAACAAACAATGAGTACCAGTCCAGCAAATCAGGAAGAGTAGCTTTCCAAAAAATCATAAAGCTCCGCTTCTGTCTGAAAGGATATTCCTTCCCTTATTTTTTCCTGCATTTCTGCGGAAAGAAGTTCAAAACGAATATTCGTCTCGAAGTATATTTCATCATTTTTCGTATGATATACAGCAAGATACCCATCCGTTTCCTTTAGATAATATTTCTCATTTTCCACTACATGCATGCTTTCTGTTAGCATTTCTGTATCCGGTTCCATTTTTCCAACAATCCGTTCCTCGGTAGCAATTTCTGGCTCTTTCCCCGGAGTGTATTTATTTTGTCCCCAGAACATCAAAAACAATAGTAATATCAATAGTACTGCTACAAAAAAGCAAATACTTACTCCCTTTTTCATGTTATCTCCATTTCATAGCTTGTCATTTTTATTTCGAAATAAGTATTTGCCTTTTATGGAATTTTTATACATTTTATCTCAACAAATGCACACTCTTTGCCAACCGAACCAAAGTACGTCCCTTCGGGAACTTTAAGAGTTCCGCTTCTGTCAAGCCTTTCATCAGTAACAATAATGAAAAATAGACAACTGCGCCAATTACAATACCCAAAATTGCTGCTACCGCATTCATGCGGAACAGATAAAGCAGCAGCTTATACACACCCCATACAACCAGTCCCATCGCTCCTGCTGAAATTCCAGGAATCAAGAAAGTTCTAACAACCTCCTGACGATAACCGCTGTATTTGCGGATAGAAAGTGCATTTAACACACACATTAATAATCCAAAGGATGCATTTGCAATTACAACTGCAAAAATATTTAAATCAAGTACATACATACAAAGCACTAAAACAATAATGTGAAGTGCTAATGCAATTGCTGCGTTTTTTACCGGTTCTTTCATACGGTTAATACCCTGTAAAAGTCCGTTTGAAAGTGTAGATAATGAAAAGAAAACAATTGAAACTGCACCCGTCTGCAGCATCAAAGCGGCTATACCTGTTTCGTCACTGAAATTTACAAGCTGTAAAATTGGAGCTGCAAGCACCCCCATACCAACGGCACAAGGAAATGCAATGACCATAATAAATCGGATGGCTGTATTAATCTGCGAACGAACCGCCTCTCTGTTTCCACTGGTGTACGCAGCTGTTAGTGCCGGTACTGAAGAAGACGCCAACGCAGATGCAATGGAAATAGGCACATTAATCAACGTACGATATTTTCCCATATAAATTCCGTTCCAGACACTAATCTCATCTGCAGTATATCCCTGCGCACCGGCAATATTTTTAAAGATACCTGTGTCAATTAATGTATTACAATTATAAATAGTTGTACTTAACAATACCGGAATAATAGTAATTACTAACAGCTTAAAAATATACTGATAGGAATCCACTTTTACATCCCGATCTTTTCGCATCTGACGCTTGTACACATGCATATATGCAAATAATACAAAACAGGAGAAAAGCAATGCCACAACTGCACCCGCTGCCGTTCCCAATGTTCCACCTGCAGCACCATAAGCCGCAGAGTAATCTTCTATATTACCAAGAACTGCACCTACCCTGCTTCCATAAGAATACAATACATAAGCTGCCCATACACTGACAATGGCATTTGCAATCTGCTCTAAAATCTGTGATACCGCACTTGGCATCATGGAACCAAGCCCCTGGAAAAATCCTCTTAAAACTCCTAACACAGCCACGATAAGTAATACAGGTATTAATACTCTCACCGCAAAAATACTATATGGTGTTTCTAAAAGTGTAGCAGTAAAAAATTCTCCTCCAAAAAGCAGAATTAAAGCAGCAATTGTTCCTGTTGTTGCTGCAAAGATAAACGCACATTTTAAAATTCGATATACATTTTTTCTTCTGCCCTTTGCCATATCAGCTGAAACAAGCTTCGAAACTGCAAGCGGCAGACTATAAGACGAAATAATGAGCAACACATTGTAGATTTCATATGCCGTTCCATAATAGTCCATTCCCTTATCTCCAAGAATACCAATTAAGGGAATTCGATATAAAAGTCCGATAATACGGCTGAGAATCGATGCCATTGCAAGTATCGAGCCCTGAACCAAAAAACCGGTGCTGCTTTTTTTGTTATTACCCATGAATAAACCATGCCTTTCGTTATCTAAGTATGTTCATTTTTTCCAGAATGATATTCTGTTTTCCTTCCATAACCGCTGCTTCTTCCGGTGTCATGTGATCATAACCAAACAGATGCAACATGCTATGTACAATCAGGAAAGCATACTCACGTTTTTCGCTGTGACCATAGCTTTTTGCCTGTTCTTTTACCTTGTCCACAGAAATGACAATATCACCCAACATAATTTCTCCGGTGTCAGGATTAAAATTATCATCATAATCATCCTCTAATTTGGAGAAATCCCCAGCTTCTTCATAAGAAAGCATTGGAAAAGAAAGCACGTCCGTTGGACAGTCAATTTCCCGATACATTTTGTTGATCTCGTGGATTCCCTCATTGTCTGTTAAAGTCAGATTAACCTCAGACTCATATGGAAAATCCTCATGCTCTAATGCAAATTGAATCACTTCTTCTGCTAACGCTTCTTCGTCAAAATCAAAAGAAACCTCAACTTCTTTTTCAATATTAAGACTCATCTTATTTTATCCTTCTTTCTCACTTGTCAAAAAGTCGTTTTAGACCAAAACATCCTCATTTACCAGATATTCCCGGATTTTTAAAAACATATTCATGCTAAGTCCTGATTTATCATACATTCCTTGTGCCGAAAATTCATTTAAAGTCTGATAAATTACCATATCTTCATTCCAGTTGCTAGACATCGTGGTAGGATCAAAGACTTCCAATTTTTTTATCAGACCATCAACCATCTGAACAATTGCCGATTCAATTGTAGATGGTTGATGGTCCATTCCATAATACTCACTAATAATCTGGATAACTTCTTCCGGGAAACAATTATCTTCCGCAATGCGTGTCCCATTTTTTTGAATTTCATCACCTTCGATGATTCCTATTCGATAATAAAATGCTGCAGCAGCACACACCTGCTCATTAGCATTTACCACCTTAGCACATCTTCTTGAAATATCAGATATTCTTTTTGCATGGTTGTATTCCTGTCTGGAAAATCTCTTTAATTCTCTTACAAGGTGATAATCCTCGTCTAGAATATCTACCATGAGAGCAGAAACTTCCGAATTACGGAACTCTAATAATTTTTCCGCAAAAAAGAATAAGAAAATGTCTATCACAATTCCTTCAACACATCCACAAATCATAATACCAAACCGATATTCCTGGTAATGAAGATAATAAAATAATGTTGGTATCATCATGGATAAACACACGATAATTAATCCATACCACGCCTTTTTGTATTGCTTCTCAATCGCTCTTGCAAGCATGCAGCCTAACAGAATCAAAATATAGGCTGCAATCAGTTCCATGTTAGTAAGATTTAAAACAATTGCCAGTTCTGCCATAAAAAAGGCGCTCGTGTAAAATGCAAGTTCAGAATTACATAAAAGAGTCATTAATATTGGCAAAACAATCACGGGCTTTGTAAACTCCGGAAAAAAGCTGCATATCAATGACATTACCGCAAGAAATGTATATCCAAAAAATACCTTGCGGTAATTTGTCTCTTTATTTCCTGATATAATTTTCAAATAACGATTGTGTTCTAATACAAATAAAAAGAGCAATATAAATATTACATCTAAGACTGCCAGACATATAACCTGGTCAAGGCAGACTTCTTCCTTTAGACAAAGTACTGCTGTAAATATTAGCGTAACAAGAAACATAAAAATTACGTTAATATATCTCTTTGCCACAAAACGTTCTTCCATCTTCTAATCCGTCTCCTGCTATTTTCTTCTGGTATTTTTCTTGGCTCTATTTTCGTAATCTTCGTAAGCCTTTACAATCTTTTGTACCACAGGATGACGAACAACGTCCTGACTGGTCAGTTCACAAATGCCAATTTCATCTACCTTTTTTAATACTTTCAACGCCACATCCAGACCTGAAGCCGCTCCCGGCGCAAGATCTTTTTGTGTCGCATCACCGGTAATAACAGCTTTAGATCCAAAGCCAATACGGGTCAGAAACATCTTCATCTGTGCCGGTGTAGTATTTTGTGCTTCATCTAATATAATAAATGCATTATCTAAGGTTCTGCCTCGCATATAAGCCAAAGGTGCAACCTCAATTAATCCCTTTTCCATATTTTTCTGAAAGCTTTCTGCCCCCATAATCTGATAAAGCGCATCGTAAAGCGGACGTAAATACGGGTCTACCTTGCTCTGCATATCTCCCGGTAAGAATCCAAGCTTCTCACCTGCTTCAATTGCGGGTCTTGTTAAAATAATTCTTCCGACCTCTTCATTCTTGAATGCAGTAATTGCCATTGCCATTGCAAGGTATGTTTTACCGGTTCCTGCAGGTCCCATTCCAAATACAATCATTTTGTTACGGATTGCATCCACATATGCTTTCTGTCCTAAAGTCTTAGGCTTTACCGGCTTACCATTAATAGTGTGACAGATACAGTCCTTATCAATTTCTACGATGGCGGATTCCTTTTCTTCTGCCACCAGTGATAATGCATAGTTGACATTCTGCTCTGTAATCACATTTCCACGCTTTGATAATTCTACCAGCTGCATAAATACGCTGGATGCCTGTTTAATTTGTGCTTCATTTCCAAGAATCTTCATTGCATTATCACGTACAATAACAGTTACCTGCAAGGTTCGTTCAATTTTTTTTATATAAGTATCAAACTGTCCAAAGACATTTGATATATGTTCAGTTGGTATATTTAAAGATACTTCAGTCAGACTCATCTGTTTGCTGCCTTTCTTCACTCGTTATTTCCAGAATTTCTGTCGGCTGGTAGGAAACAATTGACTCATAAGCAGTCACTTTTCCTGTTACAACATATTTCTGCTTCACTTTTTCTATCATAACATTTTTTTCAAAAATTTGAATACCCTTTTCTTCCAAATTTGTAAGATATTGCAAGAAGTGCTTTTTTGCCAATTCCTTTGCTTCCTCTTTTGTATATTCCCGCAGTACCTTTTCACACTCTTCCACCTGGGTTACTTTCAGATAAACCGGAAGATAAAAATTATCAGCAAGCCGTAATTGTCTGCTTTCACTCACAATTTCGTAATCCTGATAGGTGTTCTTAAAAAAAGGATTACCAAAAACCTTGTCAAAAACCTGTATTTCATAATTTTTCTTAACATTACCTGTTTTTATTTTATCCTCATACGAAATATTTATTTCTTCTTTGTAATCGTAAGTTACTTTCGCAGTAATGTCTGCATCCGCACTGTGATACAGATATTCTGTCACACTGCTATCATCTCCGATAATATCAAGCCTGCCGGAAACAAGAATATCGCCTGCTTTAACCTCTGCTCCATTTGAAACCAGCGGTGTTCCGCTCCTTGTTACTATTTCTGTAATAACGCCGTCTTTTGCAGCTACAATATCATTGACTTCATTTTGCGCAGCCTCATAATTCTCCTCTGGCAAAAGACTCTCCTGAATATCCACCGTCATTTTTGTGCCATAAATTCGAATTGACGTCCAAATAACCTCACTGTATTCTGATCGAAGTTTTTCCTCTAAGGCTGCACTATCAATCTTTGAAATTCGTGTTCCAAAAGAGGCATTCTCTTCCGCCAGGAAGCGAATAATCGTTTCCTCGGACAAATAGGAATTGCCGTTGACTTCAATATTCCATACAAAACCGGAAAAATAATATAAACATGCTGCAAAGCAAATAAATCCGGCAACAAATAGCTTTCTTTTCCGATAACGAAACAACGCAAAGGGGGCGCCATGTTTTTCTACAATATGGGCAGTCGTTTTTGTTTTCTTCAAAAGAGGCTTTAAACTCTTATATCCGCTCACACTGATATAAAACGAATAACCGTCTTCACATGGTTTTAAATTCCAAATTAAAATATTATGGCTTCCACATAAATTTAAAAATCGTTCCGGCGCGTAGCCGGTCAAATAAACATATACATATCCGCGAAAAAATTTCATTAATGATAATATCATCACTTAATACTCGTATTGAATTGCATCAATCAATCCTGTTATTTTCATTTCCTCGTTTGTATAATATTCGATTGATAAATGAATCCCTGTAATTAACACCCGGCAGGTTTTTGTCTGAACCTTGATAAAGGAATCCTCGTAGTTAAGGATTCCTTTATAGTTTTCAATCAAAACCTCACGCCTGCCTGTGACGGTAAGAATTACTGCACCAAGCATTAAATCCTTTGGAAGCTCTAGACTATTTACCATTTTTTCGCGAATCTGATTTTTTTTATTTTTACTCATATATCACTATATGAAAAAAATGGATTTCTTATTCAAAAAAAGACGCGTTCTGATTTCTTTTTTGATTTCTTAAAATATATTTGTATCTACTGAATTATTTATCTTCGACTAGCGAATCAATTTTTTAATTACTGATGCTTTCTCAACAGGTTCTTTACTGATTTCATATGCATTTTTTATCATGGAAACTGCTTTTTGAACCTTCCCTGCATCATTTCCATGCACAGTTGCAAGGCATTCTCCTGCACTTACAGTGTCTGCAATTTTCTTCTTTAAAATAATTCCGACAGACAAATCAATTTCACTTTCCTTTGTCTCCCGTCCGCCGCCTAACGTCATGCAGGCAATTCCGATATCCTCTGCAAGGATTCTCTTTACATAGCCTTCTTGCTCTGAAAGTACTTCTGTGCAAATAGCAGTCTTTGGAAAACGTTGCGTATGATAAACATAATCAGCATCTCCCCCCTGTGCGGCAACAAATTCAGCCAGTTTGGCTAAAGCTGAACCATCTGCAATCACAGCTTCCATTTTCGCAATAGCATCCGCTTCATTCTCGGCTTTTCCAGCAAACTGCAGCATCATTGAACCCAAAGCAAAAACAACCTTCTTAAAGTCTTTTGGGCCGTTTCCACGCAATGTCTCGATTGCCTCAATCACTTCAACGGAATTACCTATCGCATATCCTAACGGCTGATCCATATCGGTAATAATAGCAGCTGTTTTCTTACCCGCTAATTTGCCGATAGAAACCATTTCTTCTGCCAGTGCAACAGAATCTTCAAACTTCTTCATAAAAGCTCCGTTTCCCGTCTTTACGTCAAGCACAATGGCATCACTTCCGGCAGCAAGCTTTTTACTCATAATGGAGCTTGCAATCAAAGACATCTGATCTACCGTTCCGGTTACGTCCCGCAGTGCATAAAGCTTCTTATCTGCCGGTGCAAGATTTGCTGTCTGACCTGCAATAGCAATTTTGATTTCATTTACATTTTTAAGAAACGTTTCTTCTGAAATCTCTGTGGTAAAGCCCGGAAAACATTCTAATTTATCAATGGTTCCACCGGTATGTCCAAGACCTCTTCCTGACATTTTTGCCACCGGAACTCCAAGGGCTGCAATGATGGGTGTTAAAGCCAGTGATGTCTTATCACCAACACCGCCTGTACTGTGTTTATCAACTTTAATCCCCTCTATTCCTGATAAATCGAGCACGTCTCCACTGTCTCTCATGGCAAGCGTCAAATCCACTGTTTCCCGCTTTGTCATGCCGCAAAAGCAAATTGCCATTGTCATTGCGGACATCTGATAATCAGGAATACTTCCATCCGTAAAACCATTTATCATATATTTGATTTCTTCTGTGGTTAATTCTTCTCCATGCTTCTTTTTTACAATTAAATCATACATTCTCATAGATGTACTTCCCTCCCAACAGAAATTTATTTGTGATATGGTTCGTGATTCATAATGCGGTAACTGCGATATATCTGTTCTAATAAAACAACCCGCATTAACTGATGCGGAAATGTCATTTTTGAAAAACTAAGCTTAAAATCGGCACGTTTTAAAATTTTTTCCGATAAACCCAGCGACCCTCCAATTACAAAAATAATATGACTAACGCCGCTTGTTCCAAGCTGCTCCACTTTTCCTGACAGTTCCACCGAATCTAACTGCTTTCCTTCGATGGCAAGTGCAATCACATATGCACCGTCTTTGATATATTTTTCCATTCGCTCGGCTTCTTTTTCTTTAATCTGCAATTCTACAGATTCACTTGCATTGTCCGGTGTTTTTTCATCGGCGACCTCAACAATTTCTAGTTTACAGTAACGGCTTAAACGTTTTTCATACTCTGCAATCGCATCTCTGTAAAACTTTTCTTTTATTTTTCCAACACATAAAATGGTTACTTTCATTTTTAATTCCTTACTTTGTTTTTCCGATAATTCTAAAATTATTTTATCAAATATATTGAGTTGTGACAAACAATTCTGTTGCTAACCCCACGAAAATCTCCTATAATAAAAATATCTAACGAAACGAGGTTTATTTATAATTATGTGGTGTCCAAAATGTAAAAATGAATATGTTGATGGTATAACATCTTGTGCCGACTGTGGCTGTGAGCTTGTAGCAGATTTAAAAGCTTGGGAGGCTGCTAAGAATTCCAAATATTCCGATTTAGCACCAAATGATACCTGTGCACCGGAAAACTCCAATGGCATAGACGATACTGACGTTTTAAATTCCGCATCCTGCGAAGATACTTCTACAGAGAATAATTTGGAAAAACCAAAAGCAATACGTGCTTATGTGTCAAAAAAAGCAAAAAAAGATGATATGAAATCAACAGCTTACACTTTTTCCGCGGTTGGTTTTCTTGGACTTATTGTACTTGTACTGTTTGAGCTTGGTGTACTTCCTTTTACCGTTGCAGCTCATATGAAATGGATGCTTGGAATTGTTTTAGGCGCAATGTTTCTTATTTTCATTATCATTGGGTTAAGGTACTTTAAATTATTTAAGGATATGGGAAATGCCGATGAAGAAGAACAGGAACAGTTTATAGCCATTACAAGCTGGTTTACTTCTCATTACACCAGTGACGCAATTGATGAGGATATCTCTTCTGAATTATCAGAAGAACAGCTTTACTTTGGCCGTTATGAATTTATGAGCAAAGCTATTTTAGCAAAGTATCCGGATTTAGACGAATCCTTTTTAGATCATATTATTGAATCTCTCTACCCGGAGATTTTTTCATAATATAACAAATGAAATGAAAGAGGTATTAAAAATGAGAGAACTTGAAGAAAAAATTCTTGCTGAAGGTACAGCAATCAGTGAAAACATTTTAAAGGTGGACAGCTTTATTAATCACCAGATTGACCCGGAAATGATGCGTAAAATGGGCGAAGAATTTGCACATCATTTTGCAGATCACAATATTACAAAAGTTGTTACAATTGAAAGTGCCGGAATCGCTCCTGCTCTTATGACAGCAGCAGCATTAAATGTACCTTTAGTTGTATTAAAAAAACAACCATCAAAGATATTAAATGATGACTTATTACAGACTGTTGTTACTTCTTTTACAAAGGAAATCAGCTATGAGCTGACTTTAAGCAGAAAATTCATTACCGAAAATGACCATGTACTCATTATTGATGATTTCCTTGCAAATGGGGAAGCTGCTACCGGTGCAATCCGTCTGATTCGTCATACACATGCAACCATTGCCGGTCTTGGCATCTTAATTGAAAAATCCTTTCAGCCGGGTCGGGAAAAATTAACCGAACAAGGAATTGAGGTTTACTCTCTTGCCCGTATTTCAAAGCTCGACAAAGGTGTGGTTGAATTTATTTCAGAAGAGTCTTAAAATATAACATAAAAAGGACTGACAAAATTGTCAGTCCTTTTTATGTTATAAGAAAGTGCTCGTACGTGGTGTACGTCGGTGGAAAACGCGAAGCGTTTTTTGAAGCGTCGCGCGGCGACGCTTTTTTTGTTATAAGAAATTGCTCGTACGTGGTGTACGTCGGTGGAAAACGCGAAGCGTTTTTTGAAGCGTCGCGCGGCGACGCTTTTTAGTCTTGTATTTCCTGTGCTTCCTGCGCTTCATAAATAAAGTTCGCACGATAGATTTCGCTTTGCAATCCGGAACGATTGTCTACAACAACAATAGATAACACGTTATTTCCTTCCGGAATTTCAATTGGTTCTACATAAACAGGTGATGTGACTGTCGGATCTGTTCCATCCCATGTATAATAAACCGTACAGTCTTCCTGTGCTTCGATTGTTACATAACTTAATTCTGTAAAGGTCCCACCAACCGGAAATACCTCCGGGTATGCAGGTGGTTTTGCTGTAATCTTATACTCTCTCTCTACAATATCACTGATAATTCCTTTTTCATTGCAGCAGACTGCTTTAATCTGATATGTTCCTGAGGAATCTAATTCAATTCCCTTCTCAGAATAAAGCTTCCCATTCTCTGCCGAAGGATCTGTTCCATCCATTGTATAATAAATATCAGCGTCGTCAATGGATAACAATGTCACCGTGATATAGGAATCATAATCTCCGGCATCCGGATAAACAACCGGTGTTGCTAGTAAATAATCGTCAAACAGCAGCAGAATTTCAGCATCTGTAATGCCATCTGCAATTTCCTTCAGCTTCTCATATTCTTCACGCACAGCATAAATATTAACAAGTCTTGCATAAGCTTCTTTATTAAAACTATCCAGATTAATTACTTCAATCAAAAGCACCATTGCGGAATCATAATCTTTTTCCTGCATGAAAATATCAGCCATTGCAAGGCGTGCCGTTAAATCCTGTGGTCTTATTACTAATGCATTTTCATAATAAGTAATCGCACTTTCTAAATTTAAATCCGCAAGTTCCTGCGCTGCCATTTCCATTTGATACTCATAGGAATTACTATTTTTATAATTGATATAAACCTTTACTGAAATCCCTGCAATCAGTAAAAGTAATAAGATACATAAAACAATAATGATTGGTGTTTTATTGTTTAATTTCTTTTTCGGCAGAGTCTCTTTTTCTTTTTTTTCTACTTTAGATGTCACACTGCCTTTTTCATTTATATGCCCCGATGCCTGCGCGGAATTTGTTTCTGTCAAAATAGAACGCAGATATTCATCCTCTAGATCAGAATAGCCACTGACCATCTGCACCTCATGTCCGCACACGGAACAAAACAGGCACCCCTCTTTTAAATCAGCCCCACATTTCGTACACTTCATATATGAAAACCTTCCTGTTTTTCTCAATCCAAATATTCCCATTTTACAAGAAAAATATTCGAATCTCACATCTTTTCCATGTTTCTTAGGGGAATCTTTTATGGTTCTATTTTGATTCCATCGATTCTACACAGTTGTTCATTAACATTGCAATTGTCATTGGTCCTACACCACCCGGTACAGGCGTAATAGCAGACACATGTGGCTCAACCTCATTATATTTCACATCGCCACAAAGCTTGTTATTCTCATCTCTATGAATACCCACATCAATTACAACTGCACCCTCTTTTACATAATCAGCTGTAATAAACTGTGGTTTCCCAATTGCAACAATTAAAATATCTGCCTGTCTGCAGACTTCTTTTAAATTTGCGGTTTTTGAATGAGCAATTGTAACAGTTGCATTTTCACGAAGCATTAAAAGCGCCATTGGCTTTCCGACAATATTGCTTCGTCCGATGACCACACAGTTTTTACCTGAAATTTCAATATTGCTGCGTTTTAATAACTGGATAATTCCTGCCGGCGTACAGGAAACAAATCCTTTTCCTCCGGTCACAAGATTACCTACATTCTGCGGATGGAAACCATCCACATCTTTTTCCGGTGTAATTGTCTGAATAATTTTGTCTGCATCAATATGTTTTGGAACAGGAAGCTGCACAAGAATACCATTGACAGCAGTATCCTTATTTAACTTCTCGATTAGTTCTAATAATTCAGCTTCTGTTGTTTCTTCCGGAAGTTCATAAGCAAGTGACTCAATTCCAATGTAAGCGCATGCTTTTTTCTTGTTATTTACATATACACTGGATGCAGGATCATTTCCAACCTGAATTACAGCTAACGAACCCGCCTTTCTTTCAGCTTTTAAAGCTGCAACTTTATCTTTTAATTCATCTTTAATTTCCTGCGAAATTCTTTTTCCGTCAATTATCTGTGCCATCTTAATAACCTTGCCTTTCTAATCTTGCAACTTTAGAATAATCCGGTAATTACCCCATTATCATCTACATCAATGCCGTATGCTGCAGGTGTTTTTCCCAATCCCGGCATTGTCATAATTGCACCTGTAACTGCAACTACGAAGCCTGCACCGGCAGACACATATACTTCACGTACATTTACAGTAAAGCCTTCCGGACGGCCTAATTTTGTCTGGTCATCAGAAAGTGAATACTGTGTCTTTGCCATGCAGACAGGGAAATCTGCCATTCCAAGCTCTGCAATACGTTTTAATTCGCGTTTTGCAGCCGGTGAGTAAGTAACTCCGTCTGCACCATAAATTTCTTTCGCAATTGTCTCGATTTTTTCCTCAAGACTTAAAGAATCCTCATATAATAACTTGAAGTTGCTTTCTTTCTTTTCGAGTGTTTCTAATACTTTATATGCAAGGTCAATTCCGCCTTCACCGCCTTTTTCCCAAACCTCGGATAAGGCAAATTCACAATCTCTTTCGCGACAGAATTTCTCAACAAAATCTGTTTCTGCGATAGTATCTGTAATAAAGGAATTCAAAGTAACGACAACAGGAACATTGTATTTCTGTAAGTTTTCAATATGCTTCTCTAAGTTTACGATACCCTTCTTTAAAGCTTCTAAATTCTCTTCGTTCAAGTCTGCTTTCGCAACACCACCATTATATTTTAACGCACGAATTGTCGCTACTAACACAACCGCATCCGGTTTTAAACCAGCTTTACGGCACTTAATATCAAAGAACTTTTCTGCTCCTAAGTCAGCACCAAATCCTGCTTCTGTAATCACATAATCAGCCAGCTTTAATGCTGTCTTTGTAGCGCGGACACTGTTACATCCATGAGCAATATTTGCAAAAGGACCACCATGAACTAATGCAGGTGTATGCTCTAATGTCTGAATTAGATTTGGCTTTAATGCATCCTTTAATAATGCTGCCATTGCACCTGTTGCTTTAATATCCTCCGCTGTTACAGGTTTTCCATCAAAAGTATATGCAACAATGATACGTCCTAATCTTCTCTTTAAATCCTGCATATCGTCTGCTAGACACAAAATTGCCATAATTTCTGAAGCAACTGTAATTACAAAATGGTCTTCTCTTACCATTCCGTCACCCTTGCTTCCAAGACCTACAACTACATTACGAAGTACACGATCATTCATATCAAGACATCTTTTCCAAACAACCTGTCTTGGATCAATTCCTAACTCATTTCCCTGCTGGATATGGTTGTCTAATAATGCAGCCAAAAGATTATTTGCAGAAGTAATTGCATGGAAATCGCCTGTAAAATGAAGGTTTAATTCTTCCATTGGAACAACCTGAGCATATCCGCCGCCGGCTGCACCACCTTTAATACCAAAACACGGTCCTAGAGAAGGCTCGCGCAGTGCAATTACCGCTTTTTTACCAAGCTTGCCAAATGCCTGACCTAATCCAACACTTGTAGTTGTCTTTCCCTCTCCTGCAGGAGTTGGATTGATAGCAGTTACAAGAATTAATTTTCCGTCTTTATTGTCTTTTACACGTTCCATTAATTCATCTGAAATCTTTGCTTTATACTTACCATATAACTCAAGATCATCCTCTTTGATGTCTAATTTTTCCGCTACCTCTCTGATAGGAAGCATTTTTGCTTCCTGTGCAATCTGAATATCGCTCTTCATGTTGTTCCTCCAATCTACTTTTAAACAAGAGTTTCTTGTTTTTACCCAATGTACATCTGCTTATGTTACTAAAAGCATCCTCTAAAAGTTACCATATATTTCTATTATTGTATAGTCCAAAAAAAATATTTGGAACTATCAGCATAGGACTTACAAATATTCCTCTTTGTATTGTTCAAACTGCTCAGCACTCATAAGTACCCGTCTTGGTTTTGTACCTTCCTCGGGTCCGACAATACCCGCCTCTTCTAACTGATCCATAATTCTTGCAGCACGGTTAAATCCAACCTTAAAGTAACGCTGGAGCATTCCGATAGAGCCTTTTTCCTTATCTATTAAAAGCTGTGCCGCTTCTGCAAAATAAGCATCTCTGCCATCCGAGCTGTCACCTCTGCCGTCAATTCCCACCGAACCGGATGAACTTTCCATATTGCTAAGCTTATCCTCGATGTCTCGGCTGTAAGATACCATTCCATTATTCTGCTCTTTTAAGAAGCTTACCACATCAGAAACCTCTTTGTCTGAAACAAATGCACCCTGAATACGAATCGGCTTTGGAACACCCTGAGGATTAAATAACATATCGCCTTTTCCAAGAAGCTTTTCCGCTCCGTTCATATCAAGAATGGTTCTTGAATCAATACCGGAAGTTACGGCAAAGGCAATACGGCTTGGCATATTTGCTTTAATTAAACCTGTAATAACATTTACCGATGGACGCTGTGTTGCAATAATCAAATGGATACCACAGGCTCTTGCTAACTGTGCCAGACGACAAATTGCTTCTTCTACATCATTAGACGCAACCATCATTAAGTCTGCTAACTCGTCTACAATAATCACAATCTGTGGTAATTTCTGTGGCTTGTCCTCACCCTCAATATTAACAAGTTCATCAACCTTTGCATTGTAACCTTTTAAGTCACGCACGCCTGCTTCGGCAAATTTCTGATAACGTTCTGTCATTTCTGCAACTGCCCAGTGTAATGCACCTGCCGCTTTTTTCGGATCTGTGACAACCGGAATCATCAAATGAGGAATTCCATTGTAAACACTAAGCTCAACGACCTTCGGGTCAATCATAATAAACTTTACATCCTTCGGGTCAGCTTTATATAAAATACTCATGATGATTGTGTTAATACATACGGATTTACCGGAACCGGTTGCTCCGGCAATCAGTAAGTGCGGCATTTTTGCAATATCGGTAACATTTACCTTTCCTGCAATATCACGTCCAACTGCAAAGGCAATGTTTGATGTTGCTGCCTGGAACTCACTGGATTCAATTAATTCACGGAAAGAAACCATAACATTTTCTTTATTCGGAACCTCAATACCAACTGCCACTTTTCCCGGGATTGGTGCTTCAATTCGAATATCCGCCGCCGCAAGGTTTAATCTAATATCATCTGCCAAGTTTACAATCTTGCTGACCTTAACCCCCATTTCCGGCTGTAATTCATAACGGGTAACCGCAGGACCACAGCTGACATTTGTAATTGTAACATTGACACCAAAATTCTTTAAAGTCTGCTGTAATTTATTTGCAGTTTCCTGTAAATGCTGTCTGGAATCGCCCTGTTTCTTCTCTACCTGAGCTAACAACTCAACTGGCGGAAATTCATATTTTTTTTCTTGTTCTTCCACCTGCACAATTTCATTCTGAATATCGTTAATTCCACTTTCGATGTCTTCTTTGCTTTGTTTCGGCTGTTTCTTTGCCTGCATAGCTTCATCTGAAAATGCAGATGGCATTTCAGGCTCTAATGCTCTCACGCTTTGACTTCTTATCAGCTCACTTTGTACTGCCGGCTGCTCTGCCATAGTGTCAAACGAAGAATGCGCAGATGAGCTGCCAAATACCGAATGTTCATTCTCTACTTCAAACAACGGCTCCTCTACACTCTCAAACAGCATTTCTTCTGACGCGCTGCCAAATAAAGTATCCTCCTGTATATCATTAATTGATATAGAAGAAACACTCTCGTCTGCTATTGCATCTGCAAGCACATCCTGAGATATTACATTCTGCTCCGGCGCAATTGATTCCATTCCACCGGAAGTTAATGTAACCTGATTTTCTTCTTTGATTTCCGGCATTTCTAAATACTGTTCAATATTAATTTCACTTACTTCATCCGAAGACGTATTCTTTTTAGGAAGAACACGTGTATCAATTGCAACACCTTCTACCTTTTTATCCATGCGGCGAAGCTCACGTTCTTCTCTTCTCTGCTCAACTCTTTCACGATGACGTTCATTATTCTCTTTGGCTGTCTCATAAACCTTTCTGCCGCCCTTTTGCATTCCGCGAAGAGCAGATTTTTCTGTAATTAAAACAAGACAAATGATAATCATGACTGCATCTATCACATATGTACCAACAACACCAAAATTTGGAACGCAAAGTTGTGCCATAAATCCGCCTAAAAATCCACCCCCGAGCTTCTTCTCAAAACAATAACGGTATGCTTCCGTTGCACCTATAACTTCTTTTCCTCTTAAAACCAGTTCAATAAATAAGCATAAAAAGAGTATCACTAAAACAGTCGCAACGATTTTCACTGTTGCAATACGATTTCCCTTATTTGATATGGCAAAAAATGTTCCAATTAACAATACAATCGGAAAAATATATGCAATTAAACCAAATACACCAAAGAAAAAGCCACTGACTGTGTTTCCAATTTTACCGCCAATTCCAAAGTTACTGATAAAGAGTAAAACGGAAGTCGCAAGAATAAGCCAAAGTATTACCTCTTTTGTGAAGTTTTCTTTCTCCTGCTGTTTCTTTTGGACAGTGCTTCTGCGTCCGGACGCGGATACATTGCCTGTTTTCTTTTTCGTTGATGAACGTTTTTTTGTTTGTGCTGCCACTTGTCGTTACCTCCAAAACTCTTAAAACATCTATCCTATACGAGATAGAAAAATCCCCCAATGGAAATACAAC
>X314_Red_Deer__coassemble_13_pt1 | contig 46481 bp, 37 predicted proteins | sample X314_Red_Deer__metabat2_high_PE_002 | metagenome-assembled genome bin X314_Red_Deer
ATTTCTAAGATTTTATCCAACGCTCGCCGAACTTCTCTTTGCAAAAGAATAAATGCGAATGCTCTAATATTCTGATAATGCTAATTATGACATGATATACTTATCCAATTATGTTTTTGCAACGGCCCCTTTCTGAAAGTACCAATTAGCAGATTTCTGCTCCGCTTGGCATTTTCTTTTCTGGAACCATTAATGATAATTCTCCGTTTTCATCTTCTGCACAAAGCAACATTCCTTCGGATAATACTCCGGCTAATTTTGCAGGTTTTAAGTTCACAAGAACCATAACCTTTTTACCCACCATATCTTCCGGTGCGTAATCTTTACGGATACCGGAAACAATCTGTTTTACCTGGCTTCCGATTTTTACCTGTGAGCAAAGCAGCTTTTTGGATTTTGGTACTGCTTCGCAGGAGATGATTTCACCCACCTGGAACTGCATTTTCATGAAGTCATCATATTCGATTTCTTCTTTTGCTTCGATATCAATCACAGCTTCTTCCACTTCTGCTGCTGCAATATCTCCGTTAAGTGCCTTCTGTTCTGCTTCAAATTCCGCTCTCTGAGCAGCCTGAATTGCTTCTACTTTTGGCATAACTTCTTTTGCATCAAGACGTGCAAATAAGATTTCCGGTGTATCTGTTACTTTGCTTCCGCTTTCGTAAAGACCAAATTTATCTAAATCATCGAATGCGCGTAAAGAGCTGTTTAACTGTTTTACAATCTTCTCTGCTGTTTCCGGAAGGAAGCTATGAAGCAGTCCCGCACCAATTGTGATAGACTCTGTCAGATTGTAAAGTACTTCTGCGAGACGGTCACTGCTTGCTTCATCTTTTGCAAGTACCCAAGGTGTTGTCTCATCAATGTACTTGTTGCAGCGTCTGAACAGGTCAAATACAGCACTGATTGCATCTGCAACGCGAAGTTTAGCCATTTTATCTTCTACTTTTGCTCTTGTTCCTGTTACAACAGCCTTTAAGTCTTCGTCAACAGCTTCTGTTGCGCCTGTGCTTCTTACCACGCCGTCAAAATATTTATTACTCATGGAAACTGTTCTGTTTACAAGGTTTCCTAAAATGTTTGCAAGGTCAGAGTTGAAACGCTCTACTACAAGCTCCCATGTGATAATTCCGTCATTTTCAAATGGCATCTCGTGAAGTACAAAGTAACGTGTTGCATCTACGCCAAATAAATCTGCCATATCGTCTGCGTAAATTACGTTTCCTTTGGACTTGCTCATCTTATCGCCGCCCTGTAACAACCAAGGATGTCCAAATACCTGTTTTGGTAATGGAAGGTCTAACGCCATTAAGAAAATTGGCCAGTAAATGGTATGGAAACGAACGATATCTTTACCAATCAGATGTAACTCTGCAGGCCAGTTCTTTTTGAATAATTCGTTCGAACCATCCGGATCATAACCGATTTTGGTAATATAGTTGGTAAGCGCATCTAACCAAACGTAAACTACGTGTTTTGGATCAAAGTCTACCGGAATTCCCCAACTAAAGGATGTTCTGGATACGCATAAATCCTGAAGTCCCGGTAAAAGGAAGTTGTTCATCATTTCGTTTTTACGGGATACCGGCTGAATAAATTCCGGGTTGTTGTTGATGTGCTCAATTAAGCGGTCTGCATATTTGCTCATTTTAAAGAAATATGCCTCTTCTTTTGCCGGTTTTACTTCACGTCCACAATCCGGACATTTTCCGTCTACTAACTGTGATTCTGTCCAGAAGGATTCACATGGTGTACAGTAAAGCCCTTCATAAGAGCTCTTGTAGATATCTCCCTGATCATATAATTTCTTGAAAATCTTCTTTACACATTTCTCATGGTCTTCGTCTGTGGTACGAACAAAGCTGTCATAAGAGGTGTTCATTAAATCCCAGATTCTCTTTACTTCACCGGCTACGTTATCTACATACTGCTTTGGTGTAATGCCTGCTGCTTCTGCCTTTTCCTGAATTTTCTGACCATGTTCGTCTGTTCCTGTCTGGAAATATACGTCATAGCCCTCTGCCTTTTTGTATCTTGCGATTGCATCTGCTAAAATGATTTCATAGGTATTACCAATGTGTGGTTTACCAGATGTGTAGGCAATCGCTGTTGTCATGTAAAATTTTCCTTTGCTGCTCATTTTAAAGCTCCTTTCTCTTCTTAAGAATTCCGATAAGATTTGTCGTTTTTCATTCCCCTTCCAGGTGTTCGCCGAATCTTCATACAAGCATTTCGGCTTGGCTTATGCTTTCCGCACAAATAAAAAAGCTCGTCTCTTATCTGATTCCTCATAATAAGAAGACGAGATATTATCCCGTGTTACCACTTCTATTCATCTGTACCTCGCGATACAAACCTCTGTAGGTGTCTCCATTTCATCAAAGCATCTCTCCGGCACATTCTTGCCGAAACATATTCTTTTGATTTCCTTTTAACATCTCCCGCTATAACAGGCGGTCCCGTCAGAGCTTATCCGATTTGGTTCATCTCTGCCACTCCAAAGCCATCTTCCATCTATCTTTCCTTATTCCCTCTCAGCAACGGACTCTGTTGGTACATTGTTTTCACATTCGACTATCTGGACATAGCAAAAGCTGTATTACCAGCATTCTGCTTTGACAGTTTCGCGACTGCCTATTGTACCAATATCATCTTTTAGGAATTTCTCTGTAAAGTTCCAATCGATGTACTCTCTTTTTCAACGTGTTTTTGTTATTTGCACTATTTATTCTAAGTATTTCCATAAATAGTAACTTCAATCAACATAGCATGGATGATTTTAAAAGTCAAGTTATAGTTGTAGCACTTTCTTCATATGCTGCCGTATAGGTTTTTTCCATTATTCATTAAATTCTCAATAATTCTAATGTACGCCTGCTTATCCACCATGATTTTACAGGTTTTCTCTTCCAAGAGGCAAACAAATAGTCTCAATTGCAAACAATAACCTCTTCGTCATTTATTGCTTCTACTGTTAAAGACGTTTTATATGTAAGAATCAACGGCAAATTCTCACCAAATGAAAGTTCATAGAAAGCATCCGAATCCTCATACTTCACTTTAAACAAAATGTTTGTCTCCGTATATCCATATACATCCAAATCAGAAAAAATGTCTCCACCGGTCACCCAAATAGTCCAGTTACTTCCTTCGACACCATAATCACACGTTTCTGTTCTTTCGATACCGACACAGGCTCCGCGTGCTTCATCAAATATCCATTGTCCTTCCACTTGCTTAAAAAGTTCATCCAGGCTTATTTCTGCGGCATCCAGGCTTTCTTGAATTTCCGGTGAAATCGTAAATGATTCATTTCTCGCTTCTGCTAAATAACCTGCTAAAATATAGACTCTTGCCCTTGTCATTTCTCCGGCAGTATCACTTTCTAACAATGGTTGCAAGGTTCCGCCCAATGCCTGTATCCCGGCAGCGGTTACATTTCCTTCTTTTTTCTTTATCCATGCACGCTGTTCCTCGAGTACCCTTGCTTTCGTGTCTGCATCCAATTCGTCACTTAATCTGCTCCACAAAGAATTGAGTTCCTCATCCCACATCATATACCACTCTGCACTGTGGCGATTCATTTCTTGCTGTCCCATACTGCTTGTATCAATATTACAATGTTCTCGAGATTTTTCCTCTATCTTTGCTATCTCATCCTGAATACTTTCTACTTCATTTTCTACTGCACCGGTCTCTGGAATGCTTTCTACTTCATTTTCTACTGCACCGGTCTCTGGAGTGCTTTCAACTTCATTTTCCACTGCACCGGTCTCTTCATTCTCTGTTGTCGGAGTCTGTTCCTCCTGAACTTGTACAATTTCAGTGGTTATATTCTCTTCCACTACATTTGCAACAGGGTCTTTTTCTTCTGTCTTTTTTTCTTCTGTCTTACCACAAGCTGATAGAATGACCATCATGCACAAAAATAACAGCATTACTTTCTTTTTCATTGTGAGATTCCTTTCTTTTATCTTCTTCTCTACATTTCATTAACGTGTCATAATAATTTTATCATTACTGTACTTTTATTCCTATTGAATTCATAAAAGCTTAAGAATATTTTCGGTTCTAGTCAAAAAAGGATGAAATGACAACTTTGCATTTCACCCTTTTTACTATATTTTTTAAAATTATTCTGCTTTTCTAATGCTCTTTAAAGCTGTACTTAACTTAATTGGATTACCATAACGTAAGGTTCCCATACGGTATAATTTTGCTCCAAGTACGCCTGCTCCAAAAATTGATGCAATCAGGATCAGTGCGGATACTACGATTTCCCAAGGCGCAACAGTTCCCATTGCAATTCGTGCAAACATGGTGCTGTATGAGCTGAATGGCAGGAAGGATAATACTTTAATAACAATGCCATCTACGTTAGAGAGCTGGAATAATGAGAAGAAGTATACAATCATAATTACTGTCATTAAACCACCTGCACTCTTGCTTACATCTTCTGTCTTACTGACAAGGGCACCCATTGCTCCATAAAGGAATGCATAAAACAGATAACCACCCATTCCAAAGATAGCAAAAATAACAATTACCTCAGCAGGAATGTTGAAAAGCATATCTAACATACCACCCCACTGCTCACGGTTAAATTTGTAAGAAACTAAAATAGAACCAATGATTAGACCTACCTGGAACAATCCGCCAATAGCTCCCGCAATTACTTTTCCAAATAAAAGACTGTTTGGTGTTGTGGAAGTTACTAATACTTCGATGGCACGATTACTCTTTTCTGTTGTAACAGATACGGCAATCATCTGTCCATACAGCATAATTAACATAAATACGATAATTACAAGGAAATAGCAGTACCAGAAATTCATTCCGGAATCTTTATTTAATACCTGTGTGTTTACTGTAATTGGTGTTTCATACATGGTTGTAATTTCTGCAAAATCAAGCTGATTTGCTTCGCAGTAATCCATACGATAGAAAATCTGCATTACTTGATCAAAGATTCCGCTGTTAAAATCGTCCATGCTCATATTGTATACAACATATTCATATTCGCTTGTTGATTTTACAATAAATCCTGCATCTGCTTCTTCATTTTCAACTGCATTCACTAAGTCCTTCTCGCTGTCTGTTACTACCCACTCCGCTTCCGGGAAATAAGCTTCCAAAACAGACATTTCTGTCACCCCGGACTCATCTAACAGATAAAACATCTCAGTTTTTTCTTCCACTTCAATGTCTTCCGCTTCTTCCACAACTTCTTCCCCGCCTACTCCGGTAATGTCTGACATATCAATGAAACGTGGCAGACATAATAAAAATGCTCCGCCGATTGCCAGTAAAAATGTAAAAATCATAAATCCTTTTGAAGAAAAATATTCCTTCAGTTCATATTCTAAAACAATTAAAAATTTTTTCATGCCTCTTCTCCCACCTTTGCTACAAAGATATCATTTAATGACGGTTCAAAACGTCCGAATTTTTCTACCTCAATATCGCTTTCACTTAATTCTTTTAATAAAGCTTTTGTTGTCACACCATCACTTAACTCTAATACAAGGAAATCCTTCTTGATTTCTGATACAGCCACTATGCTGCCATATTCCTTCGCAAGCTTCTCAGCTAATGCAGTGACTTCCATATTTTCTGCGGAAATCATTAAGCGATTTTTACCATAATCCTTTTTGATTTCTTTTAAACGTCCGGAAAGGACCACTTCTCCCTGATTGATGATTGCAATATTATCACAGAACTCTTCTACATAGCTCATCTGATGGCTGGAAAAGATAACAATTTTGCCATCTGCAATCAGCTCATTTACTACATCTTTTAAAATCTGTGAGTTTACCGGGTCAAGTCCGCTAAACGGCTCATCTAAAATAACGATATCCGGGTTACATACTAATGTGGATGCCAACTGTACTTTCTGCTGATTACCTTTGGAAAGTGTCTCTAATTTGCGATTCGCATATTCAAAAACTTCTAAGCGTTTCAGCCATTTTTCTGCATTTACCTTTGCCTTCGCCCTGTCCATTCCACGAAGTCTTGCAAGGAAAATCATCTGCTCTAATACTTTTCTCTTTGGATAAAGTCCACGTTCCTCCGGAAGATATCCAATCTGATTTTTGGATGGTTCAAACTTTTTACCATTTAAGAGGATTTCTCCTGAATTAGCACGGAACACGTCCATTAAAATTCGGATGGTTGTCGTTTTTCCTGCTCCATTTCTTCCTAAAAGACCTAATGCACTTCCGCTTTCTACTGAAAAGCTTACACCATGCAGAATTTCTTTGTCACCAAAGCTTTTTCGGATATCTTTGATTTCTAATACCTTCTTCTCGTTACTCATAACTTCCTCTCCTTAATCATTTCTATTTTAAAAATCCCCGCCGCCGGTCTTGTTTTACGGCATTCAGGTCATATTCTTATATGAAATATCTACTACTTTCCCCCGTTTTTGGACAACTTCACTGCCTCTAAACAGTAGGATAACGTCGATGTCAGCCAAATTACAGTGACCATAACCACAGGTACATATCCAAAATTCCATACTGATATTCCAAAAATGCAGAATATCCATGCTATGATACATACCATTGTTGTTGATTTATAGGATGCAAATGCTGACTTGTAAATCTGCAGCATCTCGGCTTCATCACAGCTGTCCGCCCATTTCTTCTGGAACTTCATATCAAAGACACTGCCGCTTTTTTCCGGGTTCATCTCTTTTTCGAAATTAACAATTTTCTTTTGGGCAATTAATATAAATGTCATTAAAACGATAAATCCGCCAAGGAAACAGATTCCTTCTACGACAGACAGTTTTTGGGTCATCTCCATTTTTCCAAAACAAACAGCAAAGAACATATATCCTAAAATAAGAATCACAGAAGTTGTCATAAGTCCATAGCTAAGCTTTGTTTCAATCTTATTCATCACTTCTTCGTCATCTTCATCCCATGCCGCATAAAGCTTTCTGCTTTGACGATATAATACAATAACAATAACAGTTCCGACAATCGTCATTACAACGTTTGCATATGGAGCAATTGTTTCCAAAATATCCACTACAAAGGTTGCTATTGCTTCAGTTACGTTCATATCTTCTGCAAATTCCATTCCGAATCCGAAAAAACCTCCGACTAACATACTCACAATCATAATAATGATAAATACTTTTAATGATTTCTTGTCTTCGCTTTTAATCTTCTCAATTACCTCACTATCAGCATTCTGCTGTATAAACTCCTTACTGTCCTTCATCTATTCATCCTCCTCAACATATTCAAAGATTGCTTCTACCGGCACATTAAATATTTGTGCAATTTTAATTGCAAGTGTGACGGATGGTGAATAGTCACCTCGTTCAATCTGACTGATGGTCTGTCTGGAAACACCCACCAGCTTTCCCATCTCCTGCTGGTTTACATCAATTTTGGCTCTATATTCTTTTAGATGATTATATAGTGGCACATTTTACCTCCTTAGACTGACAATTTCTGTTGTCTTTTTGACAATTTTTCTTGTCATCTTTTATCTGTATTATACATATGACAAGAAAAGTTGTCAACATCTTTTTTATTTTATACGTTTTTCTTATAAAGATTAGGGTGTCAAAAGGTCTGTCTACTCACTCATACTGGCAAATTGTACAAATAATATATTTCAAGTTTCGTTGTGCAGTTTGCCAATGAAAGTTATTACACAGACCTTTTGACATCTTAATCCTATAAGCAAAAAAACCTTAACGGAAACCGGATTGTGAACCGGCATACCGTTAAGGTTTTCTTATTGATGATATTTCATTTTTACTATTCTTCAAACATATCGTCCATTTTTGCTCCGCAACTGCTGCAATAAGTTACTCCTTTTGGCATTTTTGCATGACAGTTTGGACATGGTACTGCGCCCTGGATTTTTAAAATAGCTTCCTGCATGCGTGAAATCTCAAGCAATGCCTCTTCAATTACACGGAACTGTGCGGCTTCTGCCTCTAAGACATCTTCACTGTCTTTGTGTGACTCGTAATATGCTTTTCCGATTGCAGCATACTGCTTTTCCAGATAATCTTCTTTTGCACGAATATCCATCTTCAATCGCGCAACACCTGATACATCCTTTGCCTTTTGGCTAATATCTTTTCCTGCGGTATATAAGGAATCCTTGATATCATCCCATGTTGCCATAATTAAATACCTGCCTTTCTAATGCCTGCAAATTTTGCAGAAAACAAATACTACATAACCGTTTACAACATACCTTTATGCTCCGTTTTTAACGGATACAAATATATACTAAGTATACCGCATACATTGCCAGCATAACAATACCTTCTTTGCGGTTTATTTTCTGTTTTGTCCATGCCATAATCCATACAACTAAGCTCATTGCAATTAATATAACAATGTCAATCACATTTTCCATAATAAACGCAACCGGACTGATAGTTGCTGCAATGCCAAGTACGAATAAGATATTGAAAATATTAGAACCAATAACATTACCTAATGCCATATCTACTTCGTTCTTTCTTGCTGCTACAATCGATGTTACCAGCTCCGGAAGACTTGTTCCCATTGCAACAATGGTAAGTCCGATTAAGTTCTGGCTCAAACCGAATCCACCTGCGATTACAACTGCGCCGTCTACAACGAAGTCTCCACCAAATTTAATCGCAACCATACCACCTACAATGTACAGAATACAACGCCATACCGGCAGTAACTTGATTTCCTCTTCCTCACCGCTATTTGCACCCTCTGCCCGGGCTTTTAATGCAGTCTTAATCATCCATAATATATAGCAGATGAAAATTGCAAGGAAGATAATTCCATCTATTCTTCCTAATACCATTCCTACAAATCCAAGTCCTAATAGTAAAAGTGCGCAGATAATGGATAATGGGAATTCCTTCTTTAACGTATTCTTCTGAATAGTTAATGGTGCAAATAATGCGCACGCTCCACATACAACCATTAGGTTAAAAATATTAGAACCAACCACATTACTTACTGCAAGCGCATTACTCCCTGCCAAAGATGCTGTTACACTAACTGCACACTCCGGAAGGCTTGTTCCCATCGCAACAATGGTAAGTCCAATAATAATGGATGGAACACGAAGTCTTTTTGCAACAGAAGAGCTTCCTTCTACAAAAAAGTCAGCACCTTTAATTAACAACACAAAACCAATGACAAGTATTACTACTGCTTTTAACATGTCAAACACTACACTACTCATATATTTATCCTCCGTTAGAATATCTTAATCATCTATTATAAACACAGTTTTCTTCTGTGGCAAGTCTTAATGCCTTATTTCGACAGCAATTCCAACAGTTCTTCTTTGGTGAAGCTTACAGAATCCATTCCTTCACCCTCTAGAACCTGTTCGGCAAGTTTTTTCTTTTTCTCCTGAATCTCAATGATTTTTTCCTCAATCGTTCCCTGAGCAACAAGCTTGTAGACTGTTACCACATTCTTCTGTCCAATACGGTGCGCACGGTCAGTTGCCTGATTCTGAACTGCCACATTCCACCACGGGTCATAATGAATAACAATATCTGCTGCTGTTAAATTAAGTCCTGTACCTCCGGCTTTTAAGGAGATACAAAATACCGGAACATCATCCGTATTAAAGCTTTCTACCATCTGCATACGCTTCTCTTTGTTTACGCTTCCGGTCAGCATATAGTGTTCAATACCGGCTTTATTCAAACGCACAGTTAAATTGTCGAGCATGCTTGTAAACTGGGAGAACAATAATACCTTGTGTCCACCGTTAACGGCGTTTTCGATAAGCTCCATACACATATCTGTCTTTGCAGATTCGCCCTTGTAATCCTCGAATAACAATGCCGGATCACAGCATAACTGGCGCAGCTTGGTAAGCTCGGCAAGAATCTGGATTTTGCTGGAGCGGAATTCCGCTTCACTTTTTCCGTCTAACATCTGCTTCATCTGCTGCACATGAGCGTCATAAAGACTAAGCTGCTCGCCGCCTAGTTTTGCAAATACATTTTCTTCTAATTTTTCCGGAAGATCTTTTAATACATCTCCCTTTAATCTTCGCAGAATAAATGGACGTATCATCCGCTGAAGCACTTCCATTTTACCCGCATCCTGATTTGTAACAACCGGAGTTTCTATTTCTTCTTTAAACTTCTGGTAAGTATATAAAAAGCCCGGCATCAAATAATCAAAAATGCTCCACAGCTCGCTTAAACGATTTTCAATCGGTGTACCGGTAAGGGCTAACTTAAAGGCTGCAGTAATCTTCTTTACACCTTTTGCTGCCTGCGTACCTGCATTTTTAATATACTGGGCTTCATCAATGACCTGCATGGAAAAGACCATATCCTGATATACCTCAGCATCACGCTTTAATAAGTCATAAGAGGTAATCAATACCTGTCCTTCCTTTGTTCCAAGGATGATTTCCTTACGCTCTGAGGCACTTCCGGTAATCATAACCGTATCAATGGATGGCGCAAAACGTTCAATTTCTTTCTTCCAGTTATAAACTAAAGATGCCGGACAAATGATAATGGAACGCCGTTTTTCCTTTTCGCCCGCTTCCCAATCCTGCTGCTCAGAGAGTAAAAGACTGATGACCTGCAGGGTCTTTCCCAGTCCCATGTCATCTGCTAAAATGCCCCCAAAGCCATTTTCCCGCAATGTCTTTAACCACAGGAAACCATTTTTTTGATAGCTTCGCATAATATTTTTAAGAGAATCAGGTATTTCGTAATCACTATCCTCAATGGTTTTCATATTACGAACCATTCCCTTAAATTCTTTATTTTTCTCAACTGTTAACAATTGATTGTTCTTTAATGCCGCGTCTAAATACATCGCGCGGTATTTTGGAATCACAACACCGCCTTTTTTCAGATTTGCCTCTGTCAGATGCAATGATTGGCTGACTTCAGCTAAAGCACTGATTCCATTCTCTTCAATATTTAAAAAGTCTCCATTCTTCAGGCGAACATATTTCTTTTTCCTGTCATAACGGGACAGGATATACGCCAATTCTTCGGTAGACATCTCTTCAGATTGAATTTTCAACTCTAAAAGGTCACTCTTTAAGGAGATGCCCACTGCCACATTCGGAGAAGAAACAACCTTCATATTACGGAAGCCCTCGGAAGTATAAATTGCCATGTATTCGCTGAGGCGCTGCAGACCGCCTGCCACCAACTGATACAACAAATCTTCATCATGAGCTAACACAAATAATGTTTTTGTCAGGTCATACTTATTAAAATATGGCTCCACAAGACTCTTAATACGAAGCTCCTCAGACAAGTCCCTGACCTCTCCCGGCTCTACCTTCTGAAGCACATTATATTTTGCCTTCTTGTATACAGAAACCAGCTTTGCCCCGACAACATTATTGTCCTGTTTATCTAAATACAGTTCAAATTCCGGCTTTGGCGGCACATAAAGTGTCTCGTCAAATCCATCGGATATTACCTTAAAGCTTTCTCTGACTAATGGCAGAAGATCCCGACAAAACATGGTAAGCTCTTCGGCTGCAATATAACATTCTCCACCTACCTGACGATTTAGGAAATCAAAAAAGTCTGATACCTTTCCCTTTAATGCCGGTTCTCCCCTGTATATTACATTATCTACACGAAAATAGTAGTTTTCACTTCCGCTGATTAGATCAAAGTCCTCTAAAATTAAAAACGCTCCTGCACTTCCGGATTTTAAGGTAAGCTTCGGCTTCTTTGTCTCGGCAGAAACACGGTACTCTGTTTCTGCTGCATAGTCACCTGCAAATTTCCCATAGAAGGTACTCTCTCCTACAGCTTCAAAAAAACGGTCTAATCCGATTGCGTCTAATTCCATTGTGCGTTCGTAGCCGCCGGTATAAGCATAATAGGCATGAAACTGGCTCTGGCGCTTTTTGTCTGCCTCCTGCAGCTGCATAAAGTGAATCCAGCGTTTTGCCTGCTCGCTAAAAGCCTCCATATGATGGTAAAACTCTAGTTTTTTGCCATAATGTACTTTCTCATTCATATGCAGCGAATGTAAAAAACCGGAAATATTTTTTAAGACGTATTTTGTATCGATACCGATTTTAAACTCTAATCTTGCATATCCATAATCCATTTCAAAATATGGCTCTATCTCTACTTTTCCATAAATAGATTCCGGCAGCATATATTTGGAACTTTCCCGCATGGAATACTGGCTCAAAAGATTGCGTAGTGCGGAATTTGTCTCCATTTTGGCTATACTTGGTTTGTTTTCTGTATTTTCTGCCTCTTCACCGCGCTTTAAGCGGAGAATTTCCATCGGCGAACGACGGTTTACATAAGTCAAAAGCATTGCGACACAATGCTTGCACATTCCCTCATAATTATAGAAGGCTTCACACTCACAGTTACAGGCTGTCACATCTCCAAATTCCTCGTCTACTGTTGCTGTCACGTTATAATATGGCTGATTCTGTCCTGCAACCTTTGCAGTTACATCTGTTGTCGGAAGCTGATTTACAAGATACATTTCATAGAAAAAATCATGTACTCCTCCCGCTTCGCATAATTCTTTTCCTCTCCGGTACGCTGCCGGATAAGCATTTTCTTTTAAATCTGATACAGAAAACATTGTTTATCCCCTTAAAAAATTACTTTTATCTCTGTTCCCACGCCGTCTTCGCTCTCTAAATAAATTTCTGCATCATGACGTGCAACGATATGTTTTACAATCGCAAGTCCAAGGCCGGTACCGCCTGTGGACTTTGAGCGACTTTTATCCACCCGGTAGAAGCGTTCAAAAATACGCTCCTGATGTTCTTTCGGAATTCCAATTCCGGTATCTTTCACAATCAGTACGGAATGCTCATTTTCCATGCCTATAATGATTTCCACCATTCCACCTTTTTTATTATAGCGGATGGCATTGCTGCCCAGATTGTAAACTAATTCTTCTAACAGTGTTTTGTTTCCTGTTATCACAGCATGTTCGCCTGACACGGACACTGACACCTCATTTTTTTCTGCTGCTATTGCAAGCATACTTCGACAGTTTTCTGCAATTTCATATAAATCAACTGCTTCAAACTCCAGCTTTAAGCTTTCATCATCTAATTCGGAAAGCTTGATAATATCATTTATTAGTCCCTGCAACCGCTCCGCACTGCGATGAATCTCTCCGGCAAAATGCGTGGTATCTCCACCCTGGGTCATACCATTTGATATCAGCTCTGCATATCCGGAAATCGCAGTGAGCGGTGTCTTTAACTCATGGGACACATTTGCTGTAAACTCCTGGCGGATTTGGGCATGCTTTAAAATGTCGATGTGCTGCTGCTTAATCATTGCCACGAAAGGACGCATTTCCGCATACACTTCTTCCTCATTCACCAGCGTAATATTATTCGCCATTTTTCCAATCGGAGAAAGGATGCGAATGGTCAAACGGTTCGCAAGTATCATACATAAAATAAAGACTCCAAGTCCCACATCTGCAATCAGCCATCCCATACTGGTCATCATGCTGTAAATGCTGCTGCTGTCTTTTCCCATTCGAAGAATACTTCCATCTTCTTTTTTCATTGCATAATAAAATGTATGTTTGGAAGAGGTTGCTGATTTTCGCATTGCTTTTCCCTCTCCGGTTTTAAGTGCCTGTATGATTTCTTCCCGCTGACTGTGATTTTCCATAGCAGACTCATCCAGCTCACTATCATAAAGGACCGTTCCATCTGCTTCAACCAGAGTAATTCGAAGTCCGTCATCATTCAAATTATAATGCAGTTCGCTTTTCAGCTGTTCGTCATCCATCATCGATATCACATGTGCATTGGCTTTTAAATCATCAAAAATCTGTTCCTTTAAAATAGTATAAAACAGGAGCATGGCACATGCTCCTGTTACGATAATCGCGAGTGCAGAAATTAACATGAATTTCGCGTTTATTTTTTTCTTCATTTTACTCCACCATATATCCTACATTTCGTACTGTTTTAATACAACTTCCGGCTTCCCCCAGCTTCTGCCGCAGGGTTTTAATATGCATATCTACAGTACGGCTTTCGCCTTCGTAATCAAATCCCCATACCTGATTCATAATCTTATCTCTTGAGAGCACAATGCCTTTATTAATCATCAGATACTTGAGTAATTCAAATTCCTTGTAAGTTAGCTCACAATTTCTACCGCTTACGGTAATCGCATGCTTGTCATTGTCAATCACTATCTCGCCATACTGCAGCAAGGATTCCTCCTGACCGGCTGTTGCACGTCTAAGCAGCGCTTTTACACGGGATATTAATTCCATAACACCAAATGGCTTCGTAATATAATCGTCAGCTCCGGTATCTAAACCTTTTACCTTGTCCATCTCTTGGGCTTTTGCCGTCACCATCATTACCGGTATTCCTGATGTATTTTTGTCTGCCCGCAGCTTTGCGAGAATTTCCAATCCATCCTCATCCGGAAGCATGATGTCTAATAATACCAGTGTCGGCACCCGTTCTTTCATCCGTTTAAAAAAATCTGCACCGGATTCAAATTCTTCTACCTCATAACCGCTATTCTTTAACGCGTATCGTTCGATTTCACGTATATTAACGTCATCCTCTACAATATAAATTGTTGCCATTCTTCCTCCATTCCGCCCCGACTGTGGCTTTGCAAAAAGACTTCATTCGTTTCTTTTGCTTATTATGGAGACTTTGACTATAGCTGATATTTCTCTTTAAACTCTGATAGGTGCTTCATAAATTCAGCACTTTCCGTTGCATCCATCTGCTCGGTCAAACGATGTTCTTCAATCTGACTGTCTGTTAACTGCATCATAGAAACTGCAATATTAGAACAATGGTCTGCCACACGTTCATAGTTCATAGCAATATCGGATAATACTAACCCTAATTCAATTGTACATTTTCCTTTATGAAGACGTTTCATGTGATGCTTCTTCACTTTCTTGTTCAGTTCATCAATCACTTCTTCTAAAGGTTCCACGGAACGTGCAAGTTCATAATCATTTTCCACAAAGGAATTTGTGGTTCTGTTTAAAATATCAGTAATAGCATCTGTATACACCTGCATTTCCTCTTCTGCTTTCTTAGAGAAAACTGCTCCATCATTCATCATCTGCTGTGCATTTTCTACCACGTTGGCAGCATGGTCAGAAATTCGCTCAAAGTCTGTCAGACAATGTAATAATGTTGTTACACGAAGACTGTCAGCATAAGATAAATCTTCACCATTTAATTTTGTCAGATATGCACTGATTTTATCATTGTATACGTCAACACGATTTTCTTTGCGAATAACCGAATCAATTCCCTCCTGGGAAGGTTTCTTTAATACAGCCATTGCTTCGATAAAGCTGTCCTTTGATACCTCTCCCATCTGGTTTACCAGTGATTTACACTGTTCAATGGCAAAGGACGGACTGCTTAAGAAACGGTTGTCCAAAATTGCAAAGGTATCGTCCTTCTCTGCTTTCTCCTCTTCTGTTACAGGAATAGTCAGGTATGCTAACTTCTCCAGACCACGAATAAATGGAAGCAGGATTGTTGTTGTAAAGATATTGAACACACTATGGATAATTGCAATTCCGGTAGCGCCTACTGTCTCTCCTACAAATTCCATTGGATAAATCGCTGTAATTCCATAGAACAATGCTAAAAATACAATCGTTCCGATAATATTAAAATATAAATGTACAATTGCTGTACGTCTTGCATCTTTATTTGTACCAACAGAGGAAAGCATTGCTGTTACACAGGTTCCGATATTCTGTCCTAAAATAATCGGAACAACAGAGCCGTAAGTAAATGCTCCTGTTACAGATAATGCCTGTAAAATACCGACAGAAGCAGAGGAACTTTGGATAATTCCTGTTAAGACAGCTCCTGCTAATACTCCTAAGAATGGATTCTTAAACATCAAAAGAATATTTGTAAACTCCGGTACATCTGCCAGTGGCTTTACAGCAGCACTCATAATATCCATTCCTGTCATTAAAATAGCAAATCCAAGAAGAATTTCACCAACAACCTTTTTCTTGTCTGTCTTTGCAGACATAAAAAGGATAATACCGATTAATGCAAGGATTGGTGAAAATGAGGTCGGCTTTAACATCTGAATAAAAAAGCTGTCCCCCTCAATTCCTGTCATACTCAGCAACCAGGAAGTAATAGTTGTACCAATATTTGCACCCATGATAATTCCGATTGCCTGAGAGAGCTTCATAATACCGGAATTAACAAAACCGACAACCATAACGGTTGTGGCTGAGGATGACTGAATGACTGCAGTAACACCTGCTCCTAAGAAAACTGCCTTCAGGGGATTAGATGTCAGATTTTCCAGGATACGTTCAAGCTTACCGCCTGACACCTTCTCTAAACCGCCGCCCATAACGTTCATTCCATATAAGAACATCGCAAGGCCGCCAATCATTGACAGAATACCAAAAATATCCATTTCATTCTCCTTCATGTGTAATTATATTATTTACGAAAATAATGCATATACTTCTATTTATACATTATTTTTTTTCATTTTGCAATTACACATAAAAGGCAATGTGAAATTTATGTAAAATCCATAGAAAAGTACTCTTATATTAAGAAAAATTGTAGAATTTTCTCACAACATTTTGCTTGCTATCAGCTATAATAACGTCTCTTAAGACTCTTCATGCTCTCCTGTAATAGAGTAAATTACCCATTCCGCAATATTAGTTGCATGGTCACCAATTCGCTCAAAATATTTTGATACCAAAAGCATATCTGTTGCCTGCTCACCATTTTTTACGTTTTCATTGATTTTAATAATCAGCTGATGCTTGAAATCGTCGAATAAGGCATCCACAACATCATCCCTTTTGATGACCCAGCGCGCCAGTTCTAAATCTTTGTTAACGAAAGCATCGACACTCTTGATAACCATTGTTGTGGTCTCTTTTGCCATTTCTTTGACAAGGTCTATATTAATGTCACTCTTCTCATACTCGGAATCAGACATTAAAATTGTCATTTCAGAAATGTCTGCAGCATGGTCTCCAATTCGTTCCATATCAGTAATCATTTTTAATGCTGCGGAAATCAGGCGTAAATCCTTTGCCACCGGCTGCTGCTGAAGAAGAAGCTTCATGCAGAGTGTTTCGATTGTTTTTTCCTGCTGATCAATCTCCGCATCAAACTTAATTGCCTCCTCTGCTTTTTCTACATCCTGCTTTACTAAGGCTGTGATTCCCATTTCAATTGCCTTTTCAATCAGACTTCCCATCTGTATTAATTCATTGTTCAGCTCTAAAAGCTGTCTGTCAAATCTGTTTCTCATTCTGTTCCCCTTTCTTCACTGTGCTTTTTTATACTATGACTAATCTTCAAAATGGTATCAGCCAAAACGTCCCGTAATATAGTCTTCTGTTCGCTTATCCTGTGGCACAGAGAAGATTTTTTCTGTTTCACCACTTTCAATTACCTCTCCTAATAAGAAGAAAACCGTTTTATCAGACACACGCACTGCCTGCTGCATGTTGTGTGTTACCATGATGATTGTGTATTTTTTCTTTAATTCAATTGCTAAATCTTCGATTTTTGAAGTGGAAATCGGGTCTAACGCAGAGGTTGGCTCATCCATTAAGATAACCTCCGGGTCTACTGCTAACGCTCTTGCAATACAAAGTCTCTGCTGCTGTCCGCCGGATAAACCTAAAGCACTCTTTTTCAGACGGTCTTTTACCTCGTCCCAGATTGCTGCATCCCGTAAGGATTTTTCTACGATTTCGTCTAATTTTGCTTTTGAATGGATACCGTGGGTTCTTGGACCATAGGCGATGTTGTCATAAATACTCATTGGAAATGGATTTGGTTTCTGAAACACCATTCCGACTCTTTTACGAAGCAGATTAACATCCATTCCGTTGTAAATATTTTCGCCATCGAGAAGCACTTCGCCGGTAATGCGGCAGCCCTCCACCAGGTCATTCATCCGATTTAAGCATTTAAGAAACGTAGACTTTCCACAGCCGGAAGGTCCTATAAATGCTGTAATCTCATTGGCATTAATGCTCATATTAATATTTTTTAATGCATGAAAATCGCCATAATGTAAATCAAGATTTGAAATTTGAAATTTTTCGCTCATGTTTTTCCTCTTTTCTTTTTATGTTTTAGGAAAGTGCTCGTACAGATACTTTTTATTGCTTTGGTGCTTCGAATTTCTTTGCAATCAGGGATGATAATGCGTTAATTAAAAGCACAATAATAAGCAGAACTACTGCGGTTGCATTTGCCTCGTTTTTATGCAGACCCTCGTTAGAAAGCACATACATATGAATTGCCAGTGTACGGCCGGAATCCATCAGTCCCGCCATACCTGCGACTGTTCCTGCGGTATAAATTAATGCTGCTGTCTCTCCAACAATTCGTCCAACTGAAAGAATAATACCGGATAAAATTCCGGGGATTGCTGCCGGAAGAACAATTTTAAAAATCGTGCGAAGCTTTCCTGCGCCAAGCCCAAAGCTTCCTTCTCTATAGGAATCCGGTACACACATCAATGCTTCTTCTGTGGTTCGCATGATGGTTGGAAGTACCATAATTGCCAATGTTGCCGCACCGGATAACATGGAATAACCCCATCCTAATGCAATGTTAAAAAATAACATACCAAACAAACCATAAATAATCGAAGGAATACCTGTTAATGTCTCTGCTGTCAGACGGATAACTTCCACCAGCTTATTTCCTTTTTTTGCATATTCCACCAGATAAATGGCTGCTCCCACACCAAATGGAACAGAAAAAAGTAGTGCAACTGCTACCATTTCCACCGTGTTAATCATTGCCGGAACCATAGATACGTTTTCAGAATTATATTCCAGTGCAAACAGGCTTGCTTTTAAATTTGGAATACCGTTGATTAATATGTAACCTACCAGAAAAAATAAAACAGCCATTGTTGCAACTGCTGCAAGTATTACAAGAAGCAGCAATAAAAAAGAACCTGGATGTTTTCGATAGGATTTTATTCTATCTTTCAAAGATAATCTGTTAATTGCCATATTTTTTTCCATTATCTGCTCCTATGCCTTTCCTGATTTTCTCTTAATTAATGAGAAGCAGAGATTGATAATTAAGATAAATACAAATAACACGACTCCTGTTGCTATCAACGCTTCTCTGTGTAAATCTGTTGCGTATCCCATTTCCAAAACAATATTTGTTGTTAAGGTACGGACACCTTTTAAAATGGAATCCGGCACACGGGCCTGGTTTCCAACAACCATCATAACTGCCATCGTTTCTCCCAAAGCTCGTCCAACACCAAGAATCACAGATGCAAAAATTCCTGATTTTGCAGCCGGCACAATTACGGTAAATACGCTTCTCTCATGTGTTGCACCCAAGGCTAATGCCCCTTCATAATAGCTCTGTTCCACTGCACGGATTGCCGGTTCACTTGCTCCAATAATTGTTGGAAGAATCATGATTCCAAGCAGAATTGCTGCGCAGAGAATACTCTGTCCATTACTGTTTCTAAAGTTATCACGAATCAATGGCACTAATACTACCAAGCCAAAAAAACCATATACGATAGATGGAATTCCTGCTAATAAATCTACAATTGGTTTGATTACCTTATAAATTCTATTTGGACAAAATCTTGCCAAAAAAATTGACATTAAAATTCCGATTGGAACACCGATAACTAATGCTCCTCCGGTAACATAAAGACTTCCCAGTATCATCGGAAAAATTCCGTATTTATCATTGCCCGGTTTCCACTTTGTTCCTGTTAAGAAATCTAAAAATCCGATTTTACTCATCGCAGGAATTCCATTTGCAAATAGAAAAGCACAAATTAATACAACTGCGACAATGGAAATAATAGCGGTAAGAAGGAATACAAATTCCATTACTTTTTCTTTCGCTTTCATAAAGCCTCCATCCTATATACTTACAAGGAAAAGACCGGAGGAGCATTTTTCTCTTCCGGCTTTTCGCGTAAGTCTATTTAATATAGTTATACATAACTATTGTTATGCATTACTATTGTTATGTGTAACTATTGTTATTAGTTTGCAACGTTCCATTCTGTTGCTTCACCTGTAAAGATTGCCTTTACTGTTTCAGAAGAAAGATCCTCTACCGGGTTTTCAAGGTTCACAACAACTGCAATACCGTCCATAGCGATTTTTGTTCCTGTTAAGCCTGCTTCAATCTCAGAATCCTTTAATTCACGGGAAGCCATACCAATATCAAGTGTTCCATCAGCTGCGCCTGTCATACCTGTAGAAGAATCACTTGTCTGAAGTTCGATTTCTGCTGCTGTATTGATTGCTGAGTATGCTTCAATTAATTTTTCCATTACCGGAGATACGGAAGAAGAACCACCTACAACGATTTTTCCTTCTGCTCCGTTTGATTCGAATGCTGCTGCATCACTTACTTCAATGTATCCTTCTTCTGTAACGATTGCCTGTCCATCAGCACTCATAATAAAGTTGATGAAATCCTGTGTTACTTCGCTTACTTCGCTTGTTGTTGCAATATTAAATGGTCTTGCAATTGTGTAAGCACCTGCTTTGATATTATCTACAGTAGCTTCTGCTCCATCAATTTTTACAGCCTTTACAGTATCATTTAAGGAACCAAGAGATACATATCCGATTCCGTATGTGTCACCTGCGATAGATGTAAGCATTACATCTGTGCTGTTTGTGATAATAGCTTCTTCTGTTGTGTAATCAACTTTTTCTCCGTTCTCATCTTTTTGCTCAATGCCAAATAATTCGATGAATGCGCCTCTTGTACCGGAACCGTCTTCACGGGAGTATACGCTAATCATAGATGTTGCATCAAAGCTGCTTACATCTGCTTGTTCCTCTGCCGAAGCTTCTTCTGCGTCTGCTGCATCATTTTCTACATTATTCTCTACATTATTTTCTTCATTTGTTTCTGCATTTTCTGCTGGTTCTTCTGTGGAACCGCATCCTGCTAACATACCAACTGCTAACATGCTTGTTAATAATACACTTAATACTTTCTTTTTCATTCTTTTTTCCTCACTTTTTACTTTTTTGCGGAACTTCATTTTCCGCTGTCTTGTTGTTTATCTCTTTCTTACAAAAACTACTCTAATCGCATTATGTAAAATCTAAAGCCTGTTATTTGTAAAATGTATGTAAAATCGCAATAGGATTTCTTACATTATCATGGCACCGGTATATACATCAAAAAAGTGAATTTTGTCGTTCATGAGTGTGAAATGAAATTTATCCCCTACTTGCAATGGAATATCTGCACCAACCTTTGCACACATTTTCTTTCCCTGAAACCGGAAATAAATATAGCTTTCTGCGCCAAGCAGCTCATATACCTCAATGACAGACTCCAGTGGTCCGCTTTTTACTACGCGAATATCCTCCGGGCGGACTCCTGCAAATACCTCATCACCGATACGTCCTTTTTCTAACAACCCTGCTCCAAGCTCTTCTATTAGCGGAAGCTCATGATTTCCATCCAGCTTTAAAGAAAACTTATTATCCTGATAGTAGAGCTTTCCTTTTAATAAGTTCATCTGAGGAATCCCAATAAACTGTGCCACAAAAGTATTTGCCGGCTTCTCATACAGGTCTTTTGGGCTTGCCACCTGCTGTATAACACCGTCCTTCATTACTACAATTTTTGTTCCAAGGGTCATTGCCTCAGTCTGATCATGGGTTACATAAACAACCGTAGTACATAACATTTCGTGAAGCTTTTTAATTTCCACACGCATTTTATTACGAAGCTTTGCATCCAGATTGGATAATGGCTCGTCCATTAAAAATGCTTTTGGCTGGCGAATAATCGCTCGTCCCATTGCAACCCGCTGCTTCTGACCACCGGATAATTCCTTTGGCTTACGGTCAAGTACTTTTTCAATATCTAAAATGTTTGCAATCTCAAGCACTCTTTTTTTTCGCTCCTGTTTTGGAACCTTTGCTATTTTTAAGCTGTAGCCGATGTTTTCCTCAACAGTCATATGCGGGTATAGTGCATAGTTCTGAAAAACCATTGCAATATCTCTGTCTGCTGCCTTTACATCATTTACCAGATTTCCATCAATAAAAAGCTCGCCGTCTGAAATTTTTTCCAACCCTGCAATCATACGAAGTGTAGTTGATTTTCCACAGCCGGATGGACCTACAAAGACCACAAATTCTTTATCTTCTATTTCTAAGTTAAAATCAGAGACAGCAGTTACGCCATCTTCATATTTTTTATATACATGCTTCAATGTGATTTCAGCCATAATATTCCTCATTTCTATTTCTTTTGCGGACCAAAGCACCTTAAGCAGGTATTTTTCCTGCTTTCAGTAATGCAATCATCTCTGCCGGCGTATCCATAACGGCATCTGCTAACGGCTCAAGCTCTTCTCTGTTTGCAAGTCCGCAGAGGATTCCTACTGCCACTCCTCCTGCATTTTTTGCAAAACGCATATCATTTGCAGTATCACCCACAACTGCTACTTCTTCCGGTTTTAATCCCCATTCTTTGCAGAATGCATCAAACATATCTGTTTCCGGCTTTGGTTTTAACACCCCATCATTGCATCCGAGGAAATCAAATTCCTCTACGATACCAAGCTGGTTTAAGCACTTTTCTGAGACAGGGCGGTTATCTGCGGTTGCCAGTCCGATTTTTATATTTTGCCTCTTTAATTCCTTGAATAAATTCTTTACATCACAAGTTGGTACACAGGTTAATTCTTCTCTTTCTAAAACTGTTTCAAATAATACCTTCATCTGTCGTCCTGCAAGCTCTTTTGAAATTCTTACTGCCCAGCCGTACATATCTGCCTGCATTTTCGATGATAAATCTTTATATTCCACTGATTTTAAGGAGTTTACTACCGCTTCTCCGATTTGTTCATAGGTCATGTATGCTAACGGGCCATCCTGTCGTATTGTATTATTTTCCACGCCCATTGCTTTTAAAATAAATTCCTGCAGCTCTGAGCTGATGGGAAGATGGTTCATAAAACAAAAATCCCATACTACATACTTGGCTGCATCCAACCAGAGCTCCTGAAATTTTAGTAATGTTCCATCTTTATCAAATAGTACTCCTTTAATCATCACTTTCTCCCTGTAACCACGCATCCTTTGCTTCGCCATAGGTCTTGTACTCCGGTTCCTTTCTGCCGGAATATACCGGATTAACATAGCCTAAAAATTTTCCTTGGGCATCCCGTACTTCCATACGCATCCATTTCCATTGCCCTGCTTTTGCTTTTATTTTCTGCTGTACAAAATATGCTCCGTTTCCTTTTTTCACCACCTGTACCGGTGCTTTTACAATCTCATCCGTATCGGTATTGCCCACCAGATATACCTTTGGATAGTCTGTAATTCCTGAGATTTCCAACTCATAAGTAATGCGGCGGTCTTCGATTTCATCCCCCGGAAGATATGTTTTAGTATCACTGTAAATATAAGGAACAATCTCACAGTGGCGTGTCACGACCATGTGTCCTTCCTTTACCGCTTTTAAAAGATTTGCTGCTGAAAGGCCGCTGCAATATACATAAGTTCCCGGATCTCCTGCAATTGAAGGCTCTGTTGCACCCTCATAACGCTCATCAATTAAGTTATGCGCATCACTTCCGCCAACTCCGTAAATCTTATGACCGCCCTGCCACAGCACGTCTAAAAAGGCAATGGCCTTGTCATTTGACTCTGTCGCATACTGGTAGGTTGGATCATTGATAATCTCAAGGCACTGGATTTTTGAAAGCTCAACTTCATCTAAATGCCATTTCCACACATGTAAAAATGGATGGTTGATACTGGTAACCCAGTTTTTTTGGTTTGCATCCTCGATGATGGAAAGCATCTGCTTTGCCATTTCTTCTTTATCATCGGTCTGAACAATGACATCCAACTGCTTTGGACGCTCGGTAATACCGAATAAGTTGTAATGGCCAAGGGGTAATGTCACTTCTACACCCGGTACGATTAAAAGCTCTGTTTTTTTCCAGCCGGTATGTACCACGTTATGCTCTGTTGGTACATAGAAATCCATCTGCATATCGACTGCTTTTTTCATTGCATTTTCTACGGTTTCTTTTCCATCAGATAATCTTGTATGTGTATGAAAATCTCCTTTAAACCATGCGGTTTTTTTGTTATAAATTTTTTCCCAGTTGTAAAGACTTTTGTTCATATGAAAATCATCCTGATTTGTCATCCACAATTCTTCCATCTGCTCTGTGATTTTCTTTTTTTCATCTGTAATTGCTATTTCAATTTTTAATGGACAAGCTCCCTCATAGTTTTCCCAGTCATGGAAAAAGCTTCCATACACAATTTTCCATTCGCCCTCGCCGATTGCTCCTGCAACTGCTCCGATTGAGGTTTCTTCTGCACGTTCGCCGATACAAAGCTCCTGCTCTCCATAACCTAACATTTTCTGCAGGCGGAGCTTTTTTTCTTCATCAAAAACTGCTAAAAATCCCATTCCGTCAAAACCTGCCGGTCTTTTTACGGAAATATGTATTCTTTTAGCAGAAGAGGAAACCCGAAAGGATTCCCTCATAATATTTTCTCCCTTAGGGGATAATTCCATATATATTACGTTCTGCATTGTGTTCTCCGTTTGAGATTGTTTTTATTCTGCTAATGCTTCATCTAACGCTGCCTGAGCTGCCGCCTGGGCTTCGTCTAATGCTTCTTTAGCAGAAATACCTTCGATTTCTACCTTATCTGTTGCTACCTCTAATGCATCCCAGATTTTTCCTCCTGTTGGATCTTCCGGAAGGATAGAGCCATGAGATGCCTGCTGTAATGGTACTAATGCCTGTGGATTTTCTTCGCAGTATGCGGCAAATTCCGGTACATCCTGCGTAGAGTTACGAACTGCAACATATCCTGTTGCCATAGACCATTTTGCCTGATTTTCCGGTGTTGTGAAGTATTTCATAAATTCGTAAACACCCTGTTTTTCTGCATCAGAAGAGCTTTCTAACATTACTAACTGAAGTGCTGTTGCGGAAGGTGCGGAAGCATTTTCTCCCCAGCCCGGCTGCTCTAATGCTGCTACAATACTAAAATCAAGGTCTGCCTGGTCACCTGATGAACCGGTGTAACCACCTGTTGTATTTGCAAGCACATCATCAATGGTCTTATACCAGTATTCCCATCCCTGTCCGCCGGAATGAATTTTCATAATCTGATCATCATGAATCCATGTACGGAAGGACTCCCATACTTCTATCCATTCTTCAGAGTTGATTGTTACTGTTTTTCCATCTTCACTAAGAACTGTTCCGCCATTGCTTAAAGCCGCATCAATTAAGTTTCCAGATCCCCACATTGGTTCCCAGCCTACTTCGTACTCATCCAATGCTGCTATTTTTTCTGCTGCTGCCTCTAAATCCTGCCATGTCTTGATGCTTTCCGGGTCTACATCAGCTGCTTCAAAAGCTGCAATATTGTAGTAAAGAACCTGTGTTGTTCCGTATGCCGGCATAGCAAATAATTTTCCATCGCTGTCATAGCCCTGTGCAAAAAAAGCACTTAAATAATCGTCTTCCTCAAATTCGCTGTCTGCTTCGATAAATGGTGTAATATCTGCTACCAGATTTTTCTTGGAAAGATAACGTGAATTATCTACACCAAGTAATGCTACATCCGGTGCGTTTCCACCTGCGATGCCAGCCTGTAATTTTTCATAGGTTTCTGTGTAGCTCGCCTGTGTAACTGTATTTACATGGTATTGTGTCTGTGACGCATTGAATTCGTCTACAATCTCCTGAAAGACGTTTACAGCTGTTTTTCCGCCGGAATACCATAAATCAAGTTCTACTGCTTCTCCCGAAGCTACTGTGTTTTCAGAACCTGCTTCTACAGATGCATCTGCGTTATTTTCTCCTGTTTCTGCACTGTTTCCACATCCTGCTAACATGGATGCTGTTAATGCCGCTGTCAAAAGAACTGACATAAATTTTTTCTTTTTCATCTTTTTCTCCTCTTTCTAAACGAGTATTTTCCTGACACCATGAAGATTATCATAAGATTTTTGTGAAATCCTCAAATCGAAGTAAAATATAAAATGCCCTTCGTAAAATCATTGTAAAGAAGATTTTACATTTAATTTTGGGCTGCTATGGCTTACTAGCCTTTCATACCGGTTTCACCGCCGATGCCATTAATAAACCATTTCTGTGTAAACATGAAAAGAATGAGTAATGGCACTACAATCAATGCACTTCCCGCCATTACCAGAGGCCACTCTGTTCCATAGGAACCTCCCTCTATAAAGAAACGTCGTAATCCCTGGGATACCAGACTTTTTTCCGGCGAATCTGTAATTAATGCCGGCCACATATAGCTGTTATAGCAGCCAATAAAACTCATTAACCCAAAGGTAATGTAGGATGATTTTGTCATTGGTGTCACAATGTGCCACAGGATTTTCCAATGGTTTGCACCATCAATTCTTGCTGCCTCAATTAGTCCAGCCGGTATCTGCATGAATGCCTGACGAAGCAGAAAAATTCCAAAAATGCTGACACAGCTGGAAAGAATCAACCCTGTAAAGGTATTTAACAGCCCCATTTTTGAAAGAATAATATAGGAAGGAATGTAGGTTGCTGCAGTTGGAAGCATATAGGTTCCCATAATAATTGCAAACAATGCTCCTCTTCCTTTAAAATTCATAAATACAATTGCATACGCTATCATTGCTCCGGTAACAAGCTGAATGACAAGTGTGATAATTGAGACAAACAAACTGTTTCCAATGTAGCTTAATAATGGCGATTCAAAAAATACAGACACAAAATTTTCCCACTGTGGTTCTGCCGGGAAAAATACGGAAATATCCATAACCTCTGCCTTTGTTTTTAACGCACTTAAAATCATCCATAAAAACGGAAATACGGTAAAAACACTTGCTATGATTAAAAGCAGCATTCGTCCTGTCTGTAACAGTACGTTTTTCATCTTTATACGCAAATTCATCTTTTTTCTCCTCTTAGTAGTGAACCCATTTTTTCGATGCAACGAACTGTACTAGCGAAAGTAATACAGTTATGAAAATCAATACAACAGCAAGTGCGGTTGCCTGTCCCATGTCAAATTCCTGAAATCCCAGTTGATAGTACATATACAGCAAGGTTCTTGTGCTCCCGGATGGACCGCCCTGTGTCAAAATCTGAATCTGGTCATACGCCTGCAAAGAATTTACCATTGTGATAATGACAAGAAAGAAGGTGGTTGGTGAAATGCAAGGCAGTGTTACATCACGAAAACGCTGAAATGCATTCGCTTTATCCAGCGCATTTGCTTCGTAAAGCTCCATCGGAACCTTTTCCAATGCAGAAGTATAGAAAATCATTCCATATCCTAAGCTCTTCCATACAGTTACAATAATGACTGCAAGCATTGCCGTATCCGAACTTTGAATCCATTTCAGTGCCGGCAGATGCAGGAAATTTAAAACAGCATTTGCAATTCCCACATCCGGCTCATAAATCCATGTCCATACAATAGAAATCGCTACAGTTGGTGTAATCCAGGGAGAAAATAAGATAAACTTAAAAAAGCCGTTTCCCTTGAAATTTTTCTGTAACAGTAATGCAAGAAGAAGACCACCTGCAATCGTTGGAATCAATGTTCCTAAAGTAAATACCAGAGTATTCCAAAATGCATCATAAAATCTTGTATCCTTAAATAATTTGATATAGTTGTCAAAAAATACGAAATCATAATCCGGTGTCATGTAATCCCAGTTTGTAAAGCTGATATAAACCGACTTTAAAATTGGATAAATCCAGAATACAATGAGTGGTATCAGCGCGGGCAGCACGAACAATGCCACGCTTCCTGCTTTTTTTAATCTTATTTTTGTTTTCATTTTTTCCTCTCATTCTGCCGCTTTAGCGACTTTAAATCTTTTATATAAAATGGCATTTTTAGTGTTGTCTCTCAGAACAGACAGTGGTACCAATACCATAAATAATCAACATAATCACCGGTGTCATCGGCAATGAAATCCAGATTCCCAAAGTTCCTGTAAATAACGGCAGACCAAAAATCAAAATTGGTGAAAGTACGAGACACTCTCCATAAATCAGTCCATTTGCTGTTTTTATCTTTAAATGGGAATTCATATAGGCCACATTAAACTTGCTGAATCCATAAACAAGAAAAGAAATGGAGCTTACAATAAATCCTTCCACAAAAAATGTCTCTGCCGTTTCTGACAAATGAAACCAATTGCCAATCCATTTCTGACATATTATTGTTGCCACAAACGACACGATGCCTAAAACCAGAATTATTTGGTAAGCATATTTTCGAAGCTGCTGCAGCTTTTCCTTTTCACCTGCACCTATGTAATAACTCATCAATGGCTGTAAACCATCTCCCACTCCCTGTAAAAGAGACTGTATTGGAAACACAATATAAGAAATTACCGCATATGCCGCTACCGCTTCATTTCCGCCATAATTTAAGCACTGCAAATTTGTAAACATCAGCACAACAGTGGGTGCTAATGATACGCCAAATGCCGGTAGGCCGGTTTTTATTATAGGAAAAATGTGTGCTGTATCTCTTTTACCTACAGGCCTTTGTTCCATCCTGCTTCCTTGTACACTGTTTTCAGATACTGCATTTCTTCTAAAACTATTCTTTCCGGGCCGGCTGCTTTTCCACATCCGAAAAATACACAATCCACAGACAACACACTGGGCCGTAATTGTTCCGACGGCTGCTCCCTCAATTCCCATTTCTACTTTTATAATTAACAGGTAATTTAAACCCAAATTTGTGAGCATTCCTGCAATCATCGCCTGCATAGCTTCTACCGGCATATCTAAATTCCGCAGGAGCGGAACCATTCCTGCCCCGCCAATTGGAAAAAGACTTCCTAATATAATAATTCTGCTGTAGCTTACTGCCTGCGCATAAATCTCGCCGGATGCTCCAAGAAACTTTAATATCAACGGATGACACACCCATAAAACAACCATAAAAAGAAGTGCACCCGCCAAAAGCATCCCGAGTGTCATAAGCAGAATCCTTTTTGCCTGCTCATACTCACCCCTGCCTCTCGCATTCGAATACAGGATACTTCCGCCTGTTCCAATTCCAAGTCCTGTTGCTGTAATGAATGCCGGTATTGGCCATGCAAGATTAATGGCTGCAAGCCCAATGTCCCCTGCTGCATTTCCTACAAACAAACCATCTATAATGGAATACAATCCGCTAAAAGTAAGCGCAACAATCGTCGGCACGCAGTCTCTCAACATTCGCTTTAACATTCCTCTGATACCTTCTTTATTTCATTTTGCGAGGTTTATGATAACATTCCTTTCTTTTGCAGTCCTCAAATCCATGTAAAACTTTGCACCGGGTATGTAAAAGATAAGTAAAAGAAATTTTACAGAAAAAAGAATCTCGTTTGCGAGATTCTCGCGCTAACGCGCGGTCACGCAGTGACATCTACCATTCGCGCGTTATGCGCCTCCTCCCGGAGCGTTTTGCTCTATAGGAATAATCACTTTCATACTTTTATGTAACACGGTATTTCCTATAGAGTAAAAAAGCCTGCATTTTAAGCGTTTAAAGCTTAAAATGCAGGCTTTTTTACTCCTACAGTACCTTACTTCCATTTGCTATTAACTTAAACTTTGCTCCAAGAATCTCTGTGTTCTTCTCAATTAATCTTTTCTACCATTTTTCTCAGCTCTAGCATCTGATTATCTACTTTTGCAATAACATCTGAGTAGTTTCTGCTTTCTCGCTCGATATTATCAATTTCACCGGCACTTTTCTTATAGCACATCTGACTATCCAGTTCTGCCCAGTAATCCATTGCAAAGGAGCGGATTTGTACCTCCACCCGGACTTTTTCCGTTTCCTCATTGTATACAACCGGAACTGCCAAAATCAGATGCATACTTTGATAGCCGCTTTTCTTTGGAGCTTTTACATAATCTTTTTCCTTCACAAGACTAATATCCATCTGCCTTTTCAATGCATCTGCCACACGATAAATATCATCGCAAAAATAGCAGACAACCCTGACACCAGCAATATCATTCAAAGAATTTACTGCCACATCATAGCTTACTTCACGCCCTTTTTTTATCAGCTTCTTTTTAATGCTGTCTGCCGTTTTTATTCTTTCTGACATATTCCGAATCACAGGGCGGTTATGTATCTCCGTCAGTTCTGCATTTATGAGTCTTAATTTTGCCTGCAGTAAATCTATTGCATATTGATATTTATATTGTATCATGGGTGTTTCTAATTTCTTCTTCATTTCCTGTTCCACCCTGAGATTGTCACTACAAATCTTCGGGTCCATGCTATCTCTTAAAATCTTTTTTTCCTTCTTCTTCTTCAAAATACATTCCTTATCATTATATACTGCCATCTTTCATTTTATGACAAATAATCTCGCTTGCGAAATTCTCGCGCTAACACGCGGTCACGCAGTGACACTGCAATTTACTCACATTTATTAAGTATATTGCGCCTGTGTAAAAGAAAAGGCATGTTTCTGTAAAAGATATGTAAAACGAGCGTTTTTGCTGTAGCAGCCGGAAAATCTGAAAAAAACAGTCTTATCTATTACAGCAATACTGCTGCACTCACCAGCACAACTAAAAATACAATATTTACAGCTGTAAACCAACGGAAATATGCACCTTTTTTCTCATTATAGGTCTGTGCATATATCTTATAGGAAATCAGACTCGCCATAGACGCAATCAATGTTCCCAGACCACCAATATTTACACCACAAAGTAATGCTTTGTAATCACTCGTAAAACCGGACAGCAGTAATGCAGCCGGAACGTTGCTGATTACCTGACTTGTTACAATACCGGTAAACAGTTCCCGTCCTGCAACAAGTTCCTGTAATGCCCCATTGATTGCGGTAATATTTCCCATGTTTCCCGTAAAAATAAAAAAGCTGATAAATGTAAGCAGCAGACAATAATCCACCTGCTTTAACACTGCTCTATCCATCGTAAATACCAGCAGTAAAATCAAAAGCAGCACCATGTAGTAAGGCAGCACCCGGACAACCACCAAAAGACTCAGAAAAAACAATGTTATGTAAACCACATTTTTATGATATGTTTTCCATTTCAGATTTGTGGAACTTGTTTTTTCTTTTTCACTTTCTATAACTGACACCTGAATTTTTTCTTTTTTCCGGGCAATCCAGATAACAGAACCTAAAATCAACACACCTGAAATCAGCGTGTATGGCAGCATGCAGGATAAAAACTCGCCCATACCCATTCCAGACAGATTATACAAATAAAGATTCTGGGGATTACCGATTGGTGTCAACATACTTCCAAGGTTTGCTGCAATAGTCTGTAAAATAACCACCGGCAGTAGCAGCTTTTCCTGACCACACTTTTTCATCGTAAGCATTGCAAACGGCACAAAGGTAATGAGTGACACATCATTGGTAATCAGCATACTAAAGAAAAAACACAACAAAACTAACACCATTGACAGCTGCATTGTATTTTTTGTTTTTTTCAAAAGGGCAGCTCCAATGGTATCAAATAATCCATTTCTCTGAAGTCCCGCCATTACAATCATAAGACTTAGCAAAATTCCCAGCACACGCCAGTCAATATAATCAAAATATGCCTTTGAAGGCTTCACAATAAAAGCGGAGGCAATTGCAAGAATTGTTGCCACCACAAGAACAGTTTCTTTTTTTATAAAATTCATTATTTTTTTCTTCATTTATTAAATCCCTTGCTTTTTTTATTTTTCTCCAACTGTAAATTGTCAGGATGCGACCCCTCTACCAGTCTGAAACCACGAATATTTTACCTCAGACAGGTCATACTAGCAATAAAAAAAGAAGAGGAAAAACATATGAATCAATCATTTAAGCTTCCCATTGCAGCTGACAAAGACTGCTTTGAAATCCGTTTAGAAAGCATCGGCGGACTGGGTGCAAACCTTTGTGGCAAAATGTTAGGCGAGCTTGGTGCGCTCTACCTGAACTTAAATGCCTCAAACTTTTCCAGTTATGGTTCGGAAAAGAGAGGTTCACCTGTCAAAGCTTTTATCCGTTGGTGTCCCCCGGAAAAAGAGCTTCGCATTACCACTCCTGTTGAAAGACCGGATGTTCTTGCTATTTTTCACGAAGCATTGTTAGGAAAATGCCCTGTCTTAGACGGCATCACTAATACCAGTAAAATTATTTTAAATACCGCGCTCTCCCCAAAAGAGGCAGCAAAAAAATACCATCTTTCTACAGGATGGCTCTACTGCTTTGATGCCCTAGCTCTTGCAATAGAATCAAAATCCCGTATTAATATGGTTATGCTTGGAGCAGTCTCCCGCGTTTTAGGGGAAGTTCCATTTTCTTTATTAGAAGAATTGTGCCGTGCAACTGTTGGGAAAAAATATCCTGCCATGATAGATGCAAATTTACAAGGGTTAAAACTGGGTTATGAACAAGTGGCGGTAAATTGTCTGGATTTATCCACAGTACGAAAAACTTCTCCGGGAACAACTGCCACATCTGACCAAAACTCTGTGGATTCCGACTCACAGCATCAAGACTATAACGTTGAAACTTCCGAGGCAACACGGGACGCTTCCTCACCACAAAACTTCAATCAGTATGTCTGGGGCTACCGCAACGCGCCAATCGGCGGCGTCAACCCACGTATCGGCAGCACTGTTTCAAATGATTTAACACCTTCCAGAGAGGGATACATTCCACTTTTTTTACAGGAAAAATGTATCAACTGCGGTTTATGCGACACCACCTGCCCGGATATGGTGTTTCAGTTTAAACCGGGCATCTATAAAGGAAAAGAATGTATGGTCAACAGTGGTCTCGATTACTACCACTGCAAAGGCTGCCTGCGCTGTGTAGAAGTCTGTCCAACGAATGCCCTTGTAAAGGCTTTGGAAAAAGATTATCCTCAAAAACCGTGGTTTGTCCCGAATCAGGAGTTGCTGCCGGATGCAATCAAATACGAAGAAACCGGACCAAGCTCTTATATCACCACAGACTCTTATCTGACAGAGAAGCGTGTTGACGGTGGTCTTGTTTAACATCCGTTTTCTCCCAAAAACTATGGAAAGGCTTAGATATTATGGAAAAACAAATAGTATTTTACGAAAGCGGAAATGAGTTGGCGGCTTACGCTGCCAGACAAATTAACTATCACGTGATGGGGTACTATCCGATTACTCCCTCCACGCAAATTGCAGAGAACTTAGACACCATGAAAGCCGAAGGAATGCACGACATTAAACTGATTGCTGCAGAAGGTGAACACAGTGCCGCAGGAATCTGCTACGGTGCCTCTGCTGCCGGCGGCAGAGTCTTTAACGCAACAAGTGCCAATGGTCTGCTTTATGCCTTAGAACAGCTTCCTGTGCAGTCAGGAACCCGTTTTCCAATGGTAATGAACGTAGCGTGCCGTACGGTTTCCGGTCCTTTATGCATCAAGGGAGACCACAGCGACATTATGTATATGCTAAATGCCGGCTGGATTATTCTTTTTGCCAGCGAGCCCCAGATGGTCTATGACCTTAATCTCCTTGGCTTAAAGCTTGCAGAGGCTGTTTCCCTTCCTGTTGCAGTCGCATTTGACGGATTTTTTACCAGTCATCAGAAAAGAAAATGCATGGTCTTTGAAAAAAAGGAAACTGTCCAGAAATATCTTGGAGAAAGGAAGTCCACTTACTCTGTGCTTAATTTAGAAGAACCTGTTACTATAGGTTCTTATATGAACGAACCGGATGTTTTAAATAATCGTTACCAGCTTCATCTTGCTATGGAAAAGGCAAAAGAAAAACTTCCGGCTCTCTTTGCTGAATATGAGGAGCTTTCCGGCAGACATTATGATACCTGCTGTGGCTACCGCTATGAAGATGCTGAAATTCTTATGGTTCTTCTTGGCTCCTCCTACCATACTGCCAAGGATGCCATTGACAGGCTGCGGGAAAAAGGAATTCGTGCCGGTGTCGTAACTGTCCACGTTTTACGACCTTTTCCAGGAAAAGATTTGCTTAACTTCTTTAAAAAGACAAAAAAAGTTGTCGTATGCGACAGACAGGATAGCTATGGTGCCGGCGGCGGTAATCTTTCGCTGGAATTAAAGTCTGCTCTTTTGGAATTAGATAACCCACCACAGGTTTCTACCAAAATTTATGGTTTAGGTGGTCAGGACTTCTTTGTAGAAGACGCCATTCATATTATCGAAGAAGCACTTTCCGGTACTGCTGCCGCATTTGATTATTATGGAGTAACTCCGGGAACAGGATGTAACAATGTTTCGGGGAGTGGCACTACTGCCGACAGCAATAACTCTTCAAACAATACCACTACTGCCGGCGTCAGTCCTTCGAACAATGCCACCTTTACCGGAAGCACTAACATTTCCGATGACGAAGTATTGAAACAACCAAAATATTTTAACCCCCTCACGGCAAAAGATACCACCTTAGGCATCACTCTCTGCCAGTACAACGAAAATGCAAAGCGGATGGAAGTCGTTGGTGGCAATCTTAATGCTGCTACCGCCATGCCAAAACGAGTTGCTCCGGGGCATGGTGCATGTCCGGGCTGTGGCATTCCTGTCAACCTTCAGCTTTTGCTAAAGGGCATCGAGGGAAATGTCGTACTTCTTTTTCAGACCGGCTGTGGCATGATTATTACAACTGGCTATCCGAAAACAGCGTTCCGCATTCCTTATATTCACAATCTTTTCCAGAATGGTGCCGCCACTTTAAGCGGCGTGGAAGAAATGTTTAGGGAACGCCAGAGACGTGGAGAATATCCTGAGGGAGACATTACGTTTATTATGGTAAGCGGTGACGGCGGCATGGACATCGGTATGGGTTCCGCCTTAGGAACCGCCCTACGTAATCAGCGGCTGATTATTTTTGAATACGATAACGGAGGTTATATGAATACCGGCTATCAGCTTTCCTACTCCACACCAATGGGTGCTAGAAGCTCTACCTCCCACCTCGGAGCGACGCAGTATGGAAAAACCTTTTTTCACAAAGATACCCCTGAAATTATGGCTGGTACACACATCCCATATATCGCAACCGTAGCAGAATCTAACCCATCCGACTTTTTGAAAAAAGCAGCAAAAGCGGCTGCCTATGCAAAAGATTTTGGGACGGTTTATTTAAAAGCGCTATCTGCGTGCCCGTTAAACTGGAATGACAAGCCAAATTTAGAGCGCAGCGTTATTTCCGCTGCGGTAGACTGCTGCTACTTCCCACTTTATGAAATTGAGCAGGGAATTACGCACCTTACCTACGACCCGACCCGTACCAATAAAAAAATTCCGGTTATTGACTGGCTTTCCATGATGGGGCGCACCAAGCATCTGAAAAACGAAGAATATACTTCTGTTGTAAAAGATATTCAACAGGAAGTTGACAGACGTTTTGCCCGCTTAAAGGCAAAGTCCGAGCATCCAATGCTATAAATCAAAAAAGCACTGCTACATCTGCGGTTTTCATCGCAAATATAGCAAGTGCTCTTTTATATGGTATTTATTTCTTTATTTTTATCCACCTTTTTTTATTCAGGCTGCCTCCCCATTTTTCGAAATTTAGGCTGCGTCCCTATTTTTCGAAATTTAGGCTGCGTCCCCATTTTTCGATTTACACATACATTAAGTCTTCTACAACCTCATGTACGGTTTCAATTTTTGTTACTTTATCTACGTTTGCACCGCAGAAAATAAGTCCCTGATCCACATTTCCTTTTACTGCATTTACTAAAGCGTTTGTGATGCAGTAAGGGATTTCTGCCGGATTGCAGTGTTTGATACAGTGGTAACAACGTGTTACCTTTTGCTTCTCCTGCTGCAATTTTTGAATCATTTCATTATTTAATGCTCTTCCCGGCATTCCAACCGGACTTTTAATGATTTTTACATCATTGGATTTTGCTTCAATATATGCCTGCTTATATGCTTGAGAAGCATCGCATTCTTCCGTTGCCACAAAACGTGTTGCCACCTGAACCCCATCAACACCTAATTCCTTCGCTGCCGCCACATCTTTTTTATCCCAGATTCCTCCGGCAAGAAAGACAGGTATTTTCTTTCCATATGTATTCTCATATTTTTCTTTTTCTGTAATAATGCCCTTTACTTCTTCGGCAAAAGCCCCCTCAGCCATTGGCGTGATATCTTGTTCCTGAAATCCTAAATGTCCGCCTGCCTTTGGTCCTTCCACAACGATAAAATCCGGTAACACCTCGTATTTTTTCATCCATGATTTTAAAATTAAAGCTGCTGCCTTTGGAGATGATACGATTGGTGCAATCTTTGTTGCGCTTCCTTTTACAAGTTCCGGTAAATCAATTGGAAGACCTGCACCGCAAATAACAGCATCTGCGCCTGCTTTTACCGCCTCAAGAACATGTTCTTTATAATGTTGCAATGCCACCATAACATTGACTGCAACCATTCCTTTTCCCTGCGCAATTTCTTTTGCACGCTTTATGTGCTTTGAAATCGCTTTTAAGTTACATTCCATTTCATGCCCTTTAAATTCCGGGTCATCATATCCAATCTGGGCAGTCGAAATAACTCCCATTCCGCCTTCTTTTGCCACTGCACCTGCTAATCCACTAAGACTGACACCTACACCCATTCCACCTTGAATTAATGGAATACTTAAATTCCATCCGTTTTCCTCCATCGTGTTAAAAATTGATGCTTTCATACTTCCTCTCATTCTGCCGCTTTAGCGGCTCTTGAATCAATTTCTTTCAACCTTGAACCTTTATCCATCACATAGTTTTCATTACTACATATGCTAGTATAGTGACTCATATTTCTCTTTTCAATTTACAAAACAGCAGGTTTTGTAAATAAAACCTGCTGTTTTTTTATTATTTATATGCTATTTTCTAATTCCTGACAAAAAACTGCTGTTTCCTTCAAATCTCTCACTTAAATAGTACAGTCAAATCTTCCGCCGCTTTCTACCGGTTTCTGTTCCTTTACTGCATCCCAATCCACAGTTCGTATTTTTTCTAAAAGCTCTTCTACTGAAGCTGCCTCCACGTGGGTACGCTTCGCTGCTTTGTCTTTTGCGTCCTTGTCAGCTTTCTTTGCTGCCTCTTCCTTCTTTTCTTCTTTGGCTTCCTCGATACGCTCACGCTGTTTTTCACTCATCTTTTCAAGGCTTGCAAAGTAAGTCAGTGTTCCGTCTTTTCCAACAGAAATACCAATATGTTTTACCTCTTTTCCCTGCTCACCAAGCTGCTCCTTCATTGCGGTAAGCTGGTTTGTGGAATCCTCTAAGATGCCGATATATTTCTCTTTTACCGCCTCATCTGCTGCCATTTCCTCTAAAAGCTCCGGCTCAATCAATACGCTGTATTCCTTTGTTCCACGGGCAAGGTAGGATGCAGCCTCTTCTTCTGAGTCATAATCAGCCACAATAAAATCCATATTTTTGTATTTCTTTTTGAGTTCTTCTAATAATTCTTTTGCTCTGTCACTTAACTCCAGCTGCGTTTTCTCTGTTTTCTCAGTTTTGTTTTCTTTCTCTGCTTTTTCTAATTTTGAATTATCTTTCTTTTCCTTTACGCTCTTATCATAAAAATTAGTCTGATACGCGCTGTAGGCATCAATTTTACTCATATTGTTTCCTCCTTGATAAAAACCATGAATTCCTTTTCTTCCTAACACCTGATGTCTACTTTTTATATCGTATCTTTTTTCAAAAAAATAAAGTACTGTCCCATGCTAATAAATTAGCTTTTACTTAAAAATTTCTTTCAAAAGCTTTGTTTCTCCCTTGTTGTAGGGCTGATAACGAATTTGCACATCAAAATTTGTACTCTTTTTAAGAATACTCTTTTCATGGGTAAAGGTTTCAAAGCTTTTTCTTCCATGATAGGAACCCATACCGCTGTTTCCTACTCCGCCAAATCCAATCTCAGAGCTGGCAATATGCACAATCGTGTCATTCACACAACCTCCTCCAAAAGATACCTGCTCCAAAAAACGCTTTTCCACTTCCTTATTTTCTGTAAAAAGATATAACGCCAACGGTTTTTCCCTGGATGCAACAAAGTTTTCTGCCTCCCCAATTGTATGATAAGTCAGCACCGGTAAAATTGGTCCAAAAATTTCCTCCTGCATAATGGTATCTTGTGCTGTTACATCCACCATTACTGTTGGCTCTATCTGTAGAGTTTCTTTTTTACTGCTGCCTCCATATACTACTTTTTGGGAGCAGATTAAACCCTTTAACCGCTCAAAATGCTTTTCATTTACAATTTTTCCATAGTCAGCATTTTCAAAAGGATTTTCCGAATACATCTTTTTGATTTCTTCTACAAAAAGCTCTACGAATTCGTCGCGGATACTTTCATCTATCAACAGATAGTCCGGTGCAACACAGGTTTGTCCACAATTTAAGTATTTTCCAAAGGCAATTCTGCGGGCAGCCATTGCAAGATTTGCACTTTTTTCCACAATACATGGACTTTTCCCGCCCAGCTCTAATGTTACCGGCGTCAGGTGCGCGGCAGCTTTTTCCATCACTAATTTTCCAACAGACACACCACCTGTAAAAAAAATATAATCAAATCTCTGCTCCAAAAGAGCCGCATTTTCCACCCGTCCACCCTGCACAACGGCCACATATTCAGGCGGAAATACTTCCTTTATAATATCTGCCAGTACCTGTGAGGTCGCTTTCGCATACGCAGAAGGTTTCAGCACGCAGCAATTGCCAGCTGCAATTGCTCCAATTAATGGCTCTAAACTAAGCATAAACGGATAATTCCACGGCGCCATCACCAATACAACGCCGTATGGCTCCCGAATGGAAAAACTTTTTCCTATCATATTTGTGTATGCTGTTTTGCATTTTTTCCGCTTTGACCATTTTGCAATATGCCTTAACTGATAGTTCAATTCAGAAAGTGTTAGTCCCACTTCGGACATATAGGCTTCCTGTTCACTTTTTCCCAAATCCATCTTCAATGCCCCTAATATCCGTGCTTCATAACTAATAATCGTTTCTTTCAGCTTTTTTAAATATGCAATGCGATAATTCACATCCAGTGTTGTATGTGTCATGAAAAAATCTTTTTGTGAAGCAACTGTTTCTCCGATTGTATTCTCGTTCTTTCTATCTTCTGATTTTTCCATAAGCCATTTTCCCCACTTACTTCTTTCAATATTATGTCTGTTGCTCATAAATTGTTTCTTAATATATATTTTATCATACCCTTGTAAGCTCATTAATATAAAATTTATTTTCTATATTTTAGTATCACAGATTTACCTTTCCTTCACGCTCTCCATTTTCCCATAGCCCCACACCATCCCCGTAAATTAAACCTTGACAAAGGGTTTCCCGTGTGGCTATAATACGTTTAATTGAAGCAGAATATAGGCTTTGACGGGAAGAAGTAATTTTTAGTGGAACCATACAGAAAGTTACCGGCTGATGAGAGGTGCATGGGAATCTGAAAACGAATACATCCCCGAGCTTCACACCGAATGTTTTTAACTAGTAGGCTGTGACGTAGTGACGCACGTTACAAGCGTTGGAGTGTTGTCGGACACTCGCTAAGATAAGTAATGTGAATTGCTTATGAACAAAGGTGGTACCACGAATTTTCGTCCTTTTTAAGTCTATGACTTAAGAAGGACTTTTTTTGCGCGAATAAGCAGAGAAAGATGCATCAAAAAGTGTTCTGGAAGCTTGCTTACAAATTCACTTTTTGATGCATCTGACGAGCAACGCGAATCTAGAATTACGCAGTAATTCTAAGGTCTGCTTATTCGTATGCATCACAAAGAAAGGAAAAAAATTATGACATTATATGAAGAATTAGTTGCCCGCGGATTAATCGCCCAGGTAACAAATGAAGAAGAAATCAAGAACTTAATCAATAACGGAAAAGCCACTTTTTACATCGGCTTTGACCCAACAGCAGACAGCCTTCATGTAGGACATTTCATGGCACTTTGCTTAATGAAACGTCTTCAGATGGCAGGAAATAAACCAATTGCCTTAATCGGTGGCGGAACAGCCATGATTGGGGATCCATCCGGTCGTACCGACATGCGCCAGATGATGACAGAAGAAACTATTGCACATAATGTTGAATGCTTCAAGAAACAGATGAGCCGTTTCATTGATTTTTCCGATAACAAGGCACTCCTTGTAAACAATGCTGACTGGCTTATGGGCTTAAATTACATTGATGTATTACGTGAAGTTGGTCCACACTTCTCCGTAAACCGTATGTTAACAGCAGAATGCTATAAGCAGCGTATGGAAAAGGGCTTAAGCTTCTTAGAGTTCAACTACATGATTATGCAGAGCTACGATTTCTACAAATTATTCCAGGATTACGACTGTAACCTTGAATTCGGTGGTGATGACCAGTGGAGCAATATGCTTGGCGGTACCGAGTTAATCCGTCGTAAGTTGGGAAAAGACGCACATGCTATGACAATTACTCTTCTTTTAAACTCTGAAGGAAAGAAAATGGGTAAAACACAATCTGGTGCTGTTTGGCTTGACCCGGAAAAAACATCTCCATTCGACTTCTTCCAGTACTGGAGAAACGTGGCAGATGCTGACGTATTAAAATGTATTCGTATGCTTACCTTCCTTCCATTAGAGGAAATAGAAGCTATGGACTCCTGGGAAGGTGCACAGCTTAACCAGGCAAAAGAAATCCTTGCCTACGAATTAACAAAATTAGTTCATGGTGAAGAAGAAGCTGAAAAAGCAAAGGAAGCTTCCCACGCCCTTTTCGCCGGCGGTGGTGATTCTGCAAATATGCCAACTGTTGAATTAACAGCAGAAGACTTCGCGGAAAGAGATATGGACATTATGGCTGTCTTAGTTCGCGCAGGCCTTGACAAAACCCGTTCTGATGCCCGCCGTGCCGTAGAACAGGGCGGTGTTACTGTTGCTGATGAAAAAGTAACAGACATCAAAACTACCTACAACGCAGACTTCTTTAAAGGCGATGGTGTTGTTGTAAAACGTGGTAAAAAGAAATTTGTAAAAGTTGTGATGAAATAATTTTCACATAAAAACCCTGACAAGTAAATCTTATCAGGGTTTTTCTTTTATGAATCTTATTTTTTAAGTCGTACTCTTTTGAATAAATCTTAATTTGATTTTGTACTGGATAAAGTGAAACATATAAATACAATAATTTTCTAAATTTATTCCACATCCGTTTTCTCTAACGTTTGTGTTAACAAAAGTTACACTCAAATGTAACAAGTGTAGCACTATTTACCCGTACCTGATAACCATTCGCGGCTTCATATTCTTCTAAAAAAATATTACTTCCCTCTCATAAGCTGTATCCCTGCTCAATAAAATACATACTCCTTACCGGCATTGCATAATTTGCAATTAAAATGCTTTATTAAAATATGCCGAAGCCACATAAATTGCTACAATAACTCCATAGACACTTTGAAAACCACCATCTTTTTCTGCTTCCCATCTTTATCACAAGAACACTGCCTATGGACTGCACCAAATCCCGATATGGGTAATATAATACTGCATATAATAAAAATAAGTGGATTAACAACCATCTGATTGGAATAACAAAGATAGTCTCCACTTTTGGTCGAAATGGATGCATCCCCTCCAGTAAAAAGCATAAATAATCTACGCAGGTTGCATGGTCTATTATTTCTGCGTAATGTGCATTATAATTTCCTTTTTCTATACAGGAAATAATTCCAAACATCAGTGCTATTATGGAAAGATGATTACAAAATGCCTTTCGCAGTTCCATATATAATATATGTTTAAAGTTATGCAATGCCGTCAAATCTTTATGCAAGAACTTGACTTTCCTTGTTACTAGTGTAAATTAATGTATCCTATAAATATGACACCTATCTTTTCACATACCCTGCCTTCACAAGCCTTCCACGCACCGCAGGAGACATAACAACCGCAACAGCCATCTTTATCAAATCCCCCGGAATAAAGGGCAGGATGCAGGTCGTAACTGCCGCAATGATGCCTGCTTTTGCCACATACACAAACCACGCTGTACCCACAGCATAGCAGGCTGCTGTTCCTAACAGCATCCCAAAAAAATAAAATATCTTTTTTCCGGAAAAATGCTCTGCAAACCATCCGGTTATCCACACAAGCAAAATATATCCGATCAGATATCCACCTGTGGGTCCGAATAACCTTCCCACTCCTCCGGAGAAACCGGAAAATACCGGAATACCTACCATTCCGATAAAAAGATATAAAAGGCAGGCAAGACAACCCTTTTTCCAGCCAAGTACATATGCCACAAAATAAATCACCAATGTGGCAAGCGAAATTGGAATTGGTCCAATCGGTATGGTAAAAGGTGCTGCCATGCAAATCACTGCTGTCATTAAAGCCACCAAAGTCATTGTCGACGTGGAAAGCTTTTCTTTTTTTATCATAGGTTCCTCTTTCTTAAATCACTCCGAAAATGCCACCGGCAAGAACGATTGCTCCAAGCACAATGCGATACCAGCCAAACACTTTAAAATCATGCTTTTTGATATATCCCATTAAAAACTTAATTACAAATAATGAAACCGCAAATGCCACAACCAAGCCCACAAGAAGAATAATACCCTCTGCTGAGGTCATGCTGTTATTTAAAAGGAATTTTGCTCCTTTTAAAAGACTTGCGCCAAACATTACCGGAATTGCAAGGAAAAATGTGTACTCTGCTGCTACAGTTCTTGATACTCCAAGAAGTAATGCACCTACAATGGTTGCTCCTGAACGGGAAGTCCCCGGAAAAATTGCTGCTATCAGCTGAAACATACCAATCCAGAATGCAAGACGATAATCTAACGCCTCAAGAGTATTTACCTTTGCACCTTTTCCCTTATGCTGATTTTCAATAATAATAAATGCAACACCAAACAGTATCAGCATAATAGCGACTGTCTGGTAATTATAAAACCATGCTTCCAACTGTTCATCGAATAACAGACCAACAACTGCTGCCGGTACACAGGATACCAGAATATGAAACCAAAGTTTAAATATATCTGTTTTTACCCATGTTCCAACGCCTTTTTTTGTTAACGGCTCTTTGTTTCCTTTTTTTCCAAATGGCCATATCTGACTCCAAAAAAGAATTACGACTGCAAAAATTGCACCCAACTGAATTACAACCTCAAACATACTGTAAAACTCTTCTGAAACATTTAAACCTATAAACTCATTCAGCAGAATCATGTGTCCTGTACTGCTGATAGGAAGCCATTCGGTAATACCTTCCACAACTCCAAACAAAATTGCCTTTAAAATTTCTATCAATTCCATGTCTTTTCCTCTCTGCTAACGCTTAACCATTACTAATAGTCTATTCAAAAACAAAATCTTTAAAACCTGTGTTATTGTCTCACTGTTTTTTTTTTGCTGTCAATGTATGAACTTAATTCTTTAAAATTATTAAGAATCCCCCAATAAATTAGACTTTTCGTTTAACTTATTGGGGGAATTTTTCCAAACGTTTTTACCTCTTATTTTTAGTCTATCTGCTCATTTCTAATAATTTTTGGCGCATTTCGCCTTCAATCTGACGAAGCTGTTCCTCTGCATTACGACGTTTCTCTCTGCCTTCCTGCTGAATTCTCATAACCTCATCCAAAGTACTAATCAATGTCTGATTCGTCTGCTGAAGTGTTTCAATATCTACAATTCCACGCTCGGACTCTTTTGCAGTTTCAATCGTTGCAATTTTTAACTGCTCAGCATTTTTCTTAAGCAACTCATTCGTCATATCAGTTACTTCACGCTGTGCCTGAGCTGCTTCCACAGAATGATTGACTCCAATTGCAATTACCATCTGACTCTTCCAAAGGGGAATCGTATTTACCAGAGTAGACTGAATCTTATCAGACATTACGGTATCGTTATTCTGGATCAGACGAATCTGTGGTGCCATCTGTAATGAAATCGTACGGGTCAACTCCAAATCATGCACCTTCTTTTCAAAACGATTGCACATTTCTGAAAAATCTTTTGCCTTCTGCGTATCTTCCGGTAAGCCGCTCTGCTCGGCACGCGCCAGTAATTCCGGAAGTTCTACGTTTTTGGCATGTTCCAATTTCTGCTTACCTGCTAAAATATACATAGAAAGTTCTTTAAAATAGTTTAAATTTAAATCGTACATCTTATCAAGCATCGCTACATCTTTCAAAAGCGTAATCTGATGTTGTTCCATTGCCTCACATATTTTATTAATATTGGTTTCTGCTTTATCATATTTCGCTTTCAAATTTGCCAGTTTGTTGCTGTTCTTTTTGAATAAACCTAGAAAACCCTTTTCTGTTTCATCCTCTTCAAAATTTTTTAATTCTGCCACCACGTTCGTCAACATCTGTCCAATTTCGCCCATGTCTTTGGTGCGCACATTGTTTAATGCTGTCTCAGAAAAATCTGCAATTTTTTTCTGGCTGCCTGCACCATACTGTAATATCTGCTGAGTATTAGTTAAATCAATCTTCGCAGCAAAATCATCCACCATTTTCTGTTCTTCCGGTGTTAGCTGAACTTCCGGAACATTCTCTACCGGTTTTTCAACAGCTTTCTCAGCGGTTGCAGTAATTTCGCTTTTTGACTCAGAAAATGGATCTAACATCAGTGTAGGCGCTTCTTTTAACATGTCATCTAATTCTTTACTCATTTCTTATCCTCCGAAAAAACATTTTTCGTTAATCCCTCTTTTGCCAGCATAGTCTGAAGAACCTGCGCATCTGTAGTAACATCAAAAACTGTAGATTGAAACAGCTTGTTTAATAGTTCTTCAAAAGCTTCATTAATAATATCTACTGTCTTCTCAATCTCCTCTTTGGCGGCAATAATCTCTTCACCCGGTGTACTTACACCATCAAATTCTTCATACCCTTGTAAAAGCTTTATTGTCGTAGGCAGGTAATAATTCATTAATCTATGCATCTGAGACATCTGTGACGGTTCCTCTTCCACACGCTCGAAAATCTCTTTTAGCAGATTTTCCATTCGGTACATTTTTTGTGAGATAACCTCCCCTTCAATCAAATCATTCATCTCACGAAGCTTTCTGATGTACTCCTGTCCTTCCTTTAGCATAGTCTGTAATTCCAAATTTTCATGATTCGAAAATTCTTCTTTTATATCTTTCTTTTCATTTTTAACAGGTTCTTCAACCTGTAACATTCTGCGTTCTTTTTCTACCTTGAGATATTCTCTATAAGTAGCATCATCTAACATGAGACAGGCTTCTTTTTCATCCAGATGCCCTTCCGGGAAAAATCCCAAGTCCAACATTTTTTTCACATCTTTTAAAATATATCTGGCACTTTTATTCGTTTGTTTTGCCAAATCAGCAATATTCACATACATTTTGCCTGCACAAAGGGATACATAACGCTTCATGCGCTTTAAACGTTCTTTTTCATTGATACCTTTTCGAGTCATAAAAATAGTTCCCGCCAGTAATACAAACAACAAAATAAATATACCAATTGGCCAAACAATACCAATCATAGAAAAAATAAGGGCTATCAAAAAGGCAATTGATACAAGCCCTATTCCTATACTTCCAAATACCATATAAAGAACACTTGAAACCTGTCCTACATTTTTGACTTTAGCTGACAGAAAAAAGGAACCTTCAACGATTGTCTTCTTATTCTGATAATTGTAAGGTTTAACAGAGGCCTTTTTCTGATAATGAAATGTTTGTCTGGTATCTTTTTGATTTCTTATATTTTCATAAGTTCCCTGATTTCGTTGTCCTTTATATTTATTGAAATCTTGCTGTGCTTGTGATTGCGCTTCCTGATAAGCATTTTTTTTATCTTGCGTAGCTTTGTTCAGTGAATCCCAATAAGCTTCCTTTTGCACTTCATTCACAACATGTTTAACCTGTCTTCCGGCTTCTGAGACTGCATCTGTGACTGTATCTGTTACGAGATGATTCAATTTCCGAAAATCTCCCGTATTTAATGCATCCTGAACTGCATCCTTAAATTGTTCACCTAAATTAAATTGGTTATAACTGTTACTCATTGTATATTTCCTGTGCTTCAATTTTATAGTAATTTAGATTAATATGCCCTTCTTAAATAATTATTACAATTATCCCACATATGATTTTTTCTTGCAACATTATTTTCTCATGCAGACTATGCTGTTTTCCTCGCAGAATAAATGTGATCTTCCCAGACTCCTCATTGAAACCTCTGACCGGATACAGCTTTTGTTCCGGGCACGTTAGTTGCACATCCTCGCGGAGCATTTTTATCTGCCGTACACTTTCCTATTACATAAAAAACCCTTAAGGTAATAATCCTTAAGGGCTTCAAAGAGGCGACAATCGGATTTGAACCGATGATAAGGGTGTTGCAGACCCGTGCCTTACCACTTGGCTATGTCGCCATATGACTCCTACGGGAATCGAACCCGTGTTACCGCCGTGAAAGGGCGATGTCTTAA
>X314_Red_Deer__coassemble_14_pt1 | contig 46174 bp, 38 predicted proteins | sample X314_Red_Deer__metabat2_high_PE_002 | metagenome-assembled genome bin X314_Red_Deer
AGAAACAAAAATGTGCCGTATTTATGCGGCTTGTGGCGTTTCGCAAACGCCTATTGTTTTTCAATTTTATGAGAGGAGATAGCAGTTATTTACTAGAACTAGTGAAATTATTAGTTGGTGCAGGAATAGATGTAAATGCTGTTGATAAATATGGTGCGATTTCTTTGAAATACGCAATAACAATATGTAAATTAAGTACGGATGAATTGAAAAATGTGTATAAGTACCTAATAGAAACAGGCATAAATTATAAACAAGAAGATAAGTTTGGAAAAAATTGTATTGATTATGCAAAAGAGTTATCTTGGAGAAATGGGTTTATGAATATTGTGGAGGAATTCGAAAATGATTAATAATGATTTGTATGGCGGTTTTATGGTTTCAAAAAATGTATATAATGGTGTTCCGGTCAGATATAGTTTTAGAGAAGAAAGTTCTATTCAACAATTAAATGGATGGAATTTGTTATCAGAAAAAGATGATGATGAATATGTTAAAAATCCAAATAATTTTATAATTATTAATGCGCAATCGATGCTCAAAATTGCACCTCAGTTATTAGAAATTTTCGATGCTCCATATGGGACAGATTTATTTTGGCTATATGAAAAAGGGGTACATATAGGTTTTTATGACTTGAAAACAGAAAAACAGGTTTTTATTGAAGAAATGGTGAGATAGGAAATCTTATGGAAGATATTCAGAGAGTAGATAATGGAAATTTTAACGAAGCTATATAAGAAAGGGCGTACCATAGGTACGCCCTTAAACTTTAGAATTTTTCCGGTTCCGGATAATCGACACCCATAGTATCAACAGTAACTTTTTTCATCATCTGCGGAGCAAGTGGACGGTCACTGTAATCAGTTGCTGTTTCAGCAATTTTGTTTACAATATCCATACCCTCTGTGATTTTACCAAATGCAGCGTAAGCACCGTCTAAGTGTGGTGAATTTTTGTGCATGATAAAGAACTGAGAACCGGCAGAATCCGGATGCATAGCTCTTGCCATAGATAAAACACCTTCTGTGTGTTTTAAGTCATTTTTAAAACCATTCTGGCTGAATTCGCCTTTGATGTCATAACCTGGACCGCCCATTCCTGTTCCGTCCGGGCATCCACCCTGAATCATAAAGCCTTTAATAACACGGTGGAAAATAAGTCCGTCATAGTAACCTTTGTTAATTAAGCTGATAAAGTTATTTACAGTATTTGGGGCGATTTCCGGATAAAGTTCAGCCTTCATAATATCGCCATTTTCCATTTCAATTGTAACGATTGGATTTGCCATAATGATTCTCCCTCAATTTCTAAAATAATTTCGTTATTTATTTTAGCGGAAAAATAGGGGCACGTAAAGGGGAAAAATAAAAACATGATTCATTGATAGGCATGCATTGCGAAGAGGCAGGCAAGTGGCTTATAATGGGAAAATAAAGTGTACTATAGCAAAAAGTCCGGTTATTAAGAAACTTCTATACTAGAAAAGGGTGAAAAGAGCTTGGAAAACGAAAAAAATCTGAAATATATATTGACAGCAGGTTTACCTGCGGATGAAAAACAAAAATTAAAAATAAATTTAAAAAAAGGTGAAAAGGTAGAACTGATTGAATTGTATCAGGCAGGTGGGACGTGGAAAACCTTAGAAGAACGTGAATTGTCTGTGGGAGAATGCCTGCTTGTTTCAGGGTTAGAGAGTGTATTGTTATGGGGGAGGTTGCAAAAGCTTCCGACTGTTGGATATCAACCGACAGGCAGTACTTACTTGCAGGCGGACATCATAGTAGAGGGCTTTGAAGAGGTGGACTATGAATTTTTACTGCACGTCTGGCAGAGATATTATGGAAAACCGTGGACGATTCTGACAACAGACCGATGCGTAGTGAGAGAACTTGAATTGTCGGATTTGGATGCACTTTTTGAATTATATGAAAATCCCAAATTAACAGAATATATGGAAAAACTTTACCCATACGAAGAGGAAAAGGCATATCAGAAAGCATATATTGAGTGTATGTACCGTTTTTTTGGATATGGGATGTGGCTGGTATTTGAAAAAAGAACAGGAAAATTAATCGGAAGAGCGGGGATTGAACACCGGGAAGAGTTAGATGGAGAACTGGAATTAGGCTATGCCATTCACCCGGATTATCAGCGGAAGGGCTATGCAACAGAGGTTTGCAGAGCAATTGTTGAGTATGCTTTTTTTGAACTGGGATTTGAAGAAATTTGTTGCTTGATTGAGAGGGAAAATAACGCTTCGATACATTTTGCAGAGCATATTGGGTTTCATTTTCAGAAGGAAATGTTACTTGGAGAAAAGGAAATGTTTAAATATGTTCTTGCACGATAGCAGGAAAATAGCCAAAAAGTCCGCTGAAATACAGTGTTTTTTGTGGGGATTAATCGTTGCTTTTTAGCCGAAAATAAAATATAATATTGAAATACTAAACTCGGATAAAAGAGGGTGATACGCATGGCAGATTTTTCCTCAGAAGAATTTGAAAAGAAAATAAAAGAAGAGTCGGGCAATATTGTATCGACAAGAGACTTTGAAAGTCCGGAAAAATTATATGATGAATTAATCGCAAGTGTGCGTAAATATCATCCATCTGCAGATATTTCGCTGATTGAAAAAGCATATAAGATTGCTGATGATGCACACAAGGGACAAGCTCGTAAGTCGGGAGAACCATATATTATTCATCCCCTTTGTGTTGCAACGATTCTTGCGGATTTAGAGATGGACAAAGAAACAATCGTAGCAGGACTTTTACATGATGTAGTGGAAGATACTGTAATGACCGAAAAGGAAATTGAAGAACTTTTTGGCGCAGAGGTTGCCCTTTTGGTCGATGGAGTTACCAAATTAGAGCAGCTCTCTTATGATGCTGATAAGGTGGAGACACAGGCAGAGAATTTACGAAAGATGTTCCTTGCAATGGCAAAGGATATTCGTGTCATTCTGATTAAGTTGGCGGATCGTCTTCATAACATGAGAACACTAAAATACATGATACCGGAGAAGCAGAAGGAAAAAGCGAAAGAGACCATGGAGATTTATGCACCTCTTGCGCAACGTCTCGGTATTTCTAAAATCAAGATTGAATTAGATGATTTATCCTTAAAATATCTTGAACCGGAAGCATATTATGATTTAGTGAAACAGATTTCACAGAGGAAGAGTGTGCGTGATGATTATGTACAGAGCCTTGTGGATGAGGTAAAGAAGCATATTTATGATGCAGGAATTGATGCGGAGATTGATGGACGTGCGAAGCATTTTTTCAGCATCTACCGCAAAATGAAAAATCAGCAGAAGACATTAGACCAGATTTACGATTTGTTTGCAATCCGCATTATCGTAGATTCTGTTAAAGACTGTTATGCAGCGCTTGGTGTTATCCACGAGATGTATAAGCCGATTCCGGGACGTTTCAAGGATTACATTGCCATGCCAAAGCCAAATATGTATCAGTCACTTCACACAACATTGATTGGTCCAACAGGTCAACCCTTTGAGATTCAGATTCGTACCTACGAGATGCACCGTACAGCGGAATATGGTATCGCAGCACACTGGAAATATAAAGAGGCAAGCAACAATGGCGGTGTAGCCGCATCCATGACAGTTTCTGAGGAAGAGAAATTAAGCTGGCTCAGACAGATTCTGGAATGGCAGCGTGATATGTCTGACAACAGAGAATTTATGAGTCTGCTAAAGAGCGACCTTGATTTATTCTCAGACACGGTATTCTGTTTTACACCGACAGGTGATGTTAAGAATCTTCCAAATGGTTCTACACCGATTGATTTTGCATATAGTATTCATTCTGCAGTCGGTAACAAAATGGTTGGCGCGAAAGTAAACGGTAAGCTTGTTCCGATTGATTATGTGATTCAAAACGGTGACAGAATTGAAGTAGTTACTTCACAGAACTCCAAGGGACCAAGCCGCGACTGGCTGAATATTGTAAAGAGCACGCAGGCAAAGAATAAGATTAACCAATGGTTTAGAAGTGAGCTGAAAGAAGAAAATATTACACATGGTAAGGAACTGATTATTGCCAGCTGTAAGGCAAAAGGAATCAATCATTCGGATATAAATAAACCGGAGTATCAGGAAAAAATCATTCGTAAGTATGGTTTCCATGACTGGAATTCCTGTCTTGCCACCATTGGACATGGTGGTTTGAAGGAAGGGCAGATTGTTAATCGTATGTACGAGGAGTACAAGAAAGACCATCTTGCAAGAATCACGGATGAGGAGGTCCTTGAAACAATAGCAGAAAGCAAGGATAAGCAGCCGGAAAAACGCTCTAAGAGTGGTATTATTGTAAAAGGTCTTTATGATGTGGCAGTACATTTCTCAAAATGCTGCAGCCCGGTACCGGGTGACGAAATTGTTGGTTTTGTTACAAGAGGACGAGGTGTTTCTGTACATCGTACCGATTGTATAAACATTATTAATCTTTCGGATATGGAGAGAGAACGCCTGATTGATGCAGAATGGCAGCATGATGAGTCTGAGCATGATGGACTTTACTTAGCAGAAATTAAAGTATACTGCAATAACCGTACCGGACTTCTTGTGGATATTACAAGAGTATTTACAGAGCGTGAAATAGACATCAATGGTATTCATTCAAAGACCAGTAAGCAGGGAATTGCAACAATTGATATTTCTTTTTCAACAAAAGGAAAATCAGAACTTTCCAGTCTGATTGAGAAATTAAGACAGATAGACAGCGTAATTGATATTGAAAGAACCACCGGCTAAATTCCGGTGGTTTTTGTGGGATATTAGAAGGTATTAGGAAAGGCAAAGGTATTTATATGGCACCACTTAGAATAGAAACATACATCGTTGGCATGGTACAGACCAATTGCTATTTTGCAATTAACGATGATACAAAGGAAGTATTAATTATTGATCCGGGAGCAAGCGCAGCAAAGCTGATGGAAAAAATAAATGAAGAGGGCTTAAAGCCGACAGCAATTCTTTTAACACATGGACATTTTGATCATGCAGGTGCAGCAGAGGAATTGGCGAAGCTTGCAAATGTGAAAATATATGCCGAGGAGCATGAGAAGGAAACACTTGAAACACCGGCGTTAAACTTAAGCGGCTGGGAAGGCTTGAGCAGTGTTTATCATGTGGATGAGTATTTAAAGGATGAACAGGAAATTGATTTAGCAGGCTTTCATATCAGAGTTTTCCATACACCGGGACATACGGTAGGTGGCTGTTGCTATTATTTCTCTTATCAGAATACACTTTTTAGTGGAGACACATTATTCCAGACTTCCATCGGAAGAACAGATTTTCCAAAGGGAAGTGCATCGGTACTGATTCGCGCCATTCAGGAAAAATTAATGGTTTTACCGGATGAGACTGCCGTATATACCGGACATGGGGATGTGACAACAATTGGAACAGAGCGTATGTATAATCCGTATTTGTAAGGGAAGTTTAAAGCAGATATAAAAGATATATGCCTTGGAGAAATGGCATGAATTTGCAATTTTGAATTATAAGCCAAGGTACATACCTGATAATTTAATTTAGATTTAATAAAAAGAAAGTGAAACACATGATCTTAGTAAAATTAAATGAGCCAAATTTTGAATATGATATTCATTCACTGATTAAGGCTTTTTATCCGGAAGAGAATGTCAGTGTGACAGCGGAAGAAAAAAAGTATGATGAAGCAGTGACAACGGAGCTTGTGATTACCTATGGGAATACTTCCATCAAAATCATTTGGGAGGATGCAAAGGTAGCACATGAATTTCAGGTGGATGCTTCCGATAGAAAAGAAACAAAAAACAGATTAAAACAGGAGCTGTATCAAATCCTTTCCAAGCAGACGGGGGAAGAGCTTCCGTGGGGAACTCTCACAGGAATTCGTCCAACCAAAATCCCAATGAAGCTTTTGGAAGAAGGAAAGGGCAGAGAAGAAATCAAAGCTTATATGCAGGAAACTTATTTTGCATCCGATGAGAAAATAGAGCTTTCCATGGATATTGCAGAGCGTGAATTATCGTTATTGCAGAAGCTTGACTATGAAAATGGCTACAGTCTTTATATTGGAATTCCATTCTGCCCAACCACTTGTTTGTACTGCTCTTTTACATCCTATCCGCTTTTTAGCTGGAGAAATAAAGTAGACCTGTATTTAGATGCCTTGGAAAAAGAAATTGATTTTGTGGCAGCGAAGTTTTATCACAAGCACCTGAATTCCATTTATATCGGTGGTGGTACACCAACCACTTTAGAGCCATATCAGCTGGACAGATTAATTCGGAAAATTAAATGTAGTTTTGATTTGTCTGATTGCCTCGAATTTACCGTGGAGGCAGGAAGACCGGACAGCATTACACGAGAAAAGCTTGAGGTGTTAAAGAAATGGGGCATTTCAAGAATTTCCATTAATCCTCAGACGATGAAGGATGAAACATTAAAACTGATTGGACGACATCATACTGTAGCACAGACAGTGGAAAGCTTTCAGATGGCAAGAGAGCTTGGATTTGATGATATTAATATGGATTTGATAATGGGATTGCCGGAAGAAAGCTTAGAGGATGTAAAAAATACGATGGAACAGATTGCAGAGCTGAAGCCGGATAATTTGACCGTCCATTCCCTTGCCTTAAAGCGTGCGGCAAGGCTGAATATGTTTAAGGAAGATTATAAAGACTATAAGATGGTCAATACTAAGGAGCATATGAATCTGGTTGCTTCCTATGCAAAAGAATTAGGTTTAGAGCCATATTATTTATATCGTCAGAAGAGTATGGCAGGAAATCTTGAGAACGTCGGATACGCGTCAAAAGGGAAAGCCGGTGTATATAATATCTTGATTATGGAAGAAAAACAGACTATAATGGCACTTGGTGCTGGTGCGACAACGAAATTCGTATTTCGCGACAATCAGGCAGAAGGTAATACGAATACAGACGCAACGGTACCGGACTATCGTATGGAACGAGTAGAAAACGTGAAAGATGTGCAGAATTATCTGGACAGAATTGACGAAATGATAGAACGAAAAATTAGAAAAATGGAGGAAATTTCATGGCATTAAGCAAAAAGCCGGTAAACGGCATGAAAGATATTTTACCGGAGGAGATGCAGATTCGTGATTACGTGCAGCAGGTAATCAAGGATACATACAGAAGCTTTGGTTTTACACCAATTGAAACACCTTGTATGGAAAACATTGCAAACCTAAGCAATAAGCAGGGTGGCGAAAATGAGAAATTAATTTTCAAAGTAATGAAGCGCGGAGAAAAATTAAAAATCAATGAAGCAAAAGAAGAATCAGAGTTAGTAGATTTTGGTATGCGCTATGACTTAACAGTACCATTGGTACGTTTTTATTCCAACAATGCAAATGACCTGCCTTCACCATTTAAAGCACTTCAGATGGGAAGCGTATGGAGAGCAGACAGACCGCAGAGAGGTCGTTACCGCCAGTTTATGCAGTGCGATATCGACATTATCGGTGAGCCAAGCAACCTTGCTGAAATTGAATTAATTCTTGCAACAACTACAACAATTGGCAAGTTAGGCTTCAAAAATTTTGAAATCCGTATCAATGAGCGTCGCATTTTAAAAGCAATGGCAGCATACAGCGGATTCCCGGAGGAAGAATACGATACCGTATTTATTATCCTAGATAAGATGGACAAGATTGGATTAGACGGTGTTGCAGCAGAGCTTGAAAAAGAAGGCTACGCAAAAGAATCCATTGATAAATATCTTGCATTATTTGAAGGCGTGGAAAAAGCAGGCCAGGATGTAGAAGGAATTAAATTCCTTGCAAGAACCTTAGAAGGCTTTTTAGAGGAAGAAGTAGAGAAGAACCTGCTGGAAATTATCGACAGTGTAGAAAATGCAAAAACAGCAGAATTTAAAATGGTATTCGACCCAACCTTAGTTCGTGGTATGAGTTACTATACAGGAACTATTTTTGAAATCGCGATGCCGGAACTTGGTGCAGCCTGCGGCGGCGGTGGTCGTTACGATAAGATGGTTGGCAAATTTACAGGACAGGATGTTCCTGCATGTGGATTCTCTATCGGATTTGAGAGAATCGTTTTACTGTTGATGGAAAGTGGCTTTACAGTTCCAATGCAAAAACCAAAGGTTGCATATCTGATTGAGAAAGGCTTTTCTGCAGAAAAACTTTCCGAAGTCATTGCAAAAGCGCAGGAAGAACGTCAGGCGGGCAAGCAGGTACTTGTTGTACGCATGAATAAGAATAAGAAATTCCAGAAGGAAAAGCTTCAGGCAGAAGGCTATAAGGACATTGTTGAGTTTTTTAATAACTAATAGAGAGCAAGATATGAATTTCTAGTGCAGGAAGTGCTTGAAAACGCTGGAATTTAAAGCTTGCAGCAAATAAAAAGTTACAGAGTTTATGGACAAAGAAAAAGAGAGGAAATGTTATGGCAGAGTCAATGCGCGGCTTACACAGAAGCCACAGATGTACCGAAGTTTCAAACCAGAACATCGGTGAAACAGTAACCGTTATGGGATGGGTACAGAAAAGAAGAAATTTAGGAAGCTTAATTTTCATCGATTTAAGGGACCGTTCCGGTATTTTACAGTTAGTATTTAATGAAGAAACAGTAGGAGCAGAAGGATATAAAAAAGCAGAAAGCTTAAGAAGCGAGTTCGTTATCGCTGTTACAGGTACGGTAGAAAAACGTAGTGCGGCAGTAAATGAGAACTTAAAAACAGGAGATATTGAAATTATCGCAACAGATATCCGTATTTTATCTGAGTCTGAAACACCACCTTTCCAGATTGAGGAAAACAGCCAGACAAAGGATGAAATCCGTTTAAAATACCGTTACTTAGATTTAAGAAGACCTGACATCCAGCGCAACTTAATGTTAAGAAGTAAAGTTACTTATTTAATGAGAGATTTCATGATGAGGGAAGGTTTCCTTGAAATTGAAACACCAATGCTTTGTAAATCAACACCGGAAGGAGCGAGAGACTACTTAGTACCAAGCCGTGTACATGCAGGACATTTTTATGCATTACCACAGTCTCCGCAGCTTTACAAACAGTTATTAATGTGCTCCGGTTATGATCGTTATTTCCAGATCGCAAGATGCTTCCGTGATGAGGACTTACGTGCTGACCGTCAGCCGGAATTTACACAGGCAGATATGGAATTATCCTTCGTAGATGTGGAAGATGTGCTTGATGTAAACGAAAGATTGTTGAAATATGTCTTCAAAGAAGCCATCGGTGTGGATATCCAGCTGCCATTACCAAGAATGCCTTGGCAGGAAGCAATGGACAGATTTGGTTCTGATAAACCGGATACCCGTTTTGGCATGGAGTTAAAAAACGTATCTGATGTTGTGAAAAACTGTGGATTCTCTGTATTTACCGGGGCATTAGAAAATGGTGGTTCTGTTCGCGGTATCAATGCAGAAGGACAGGCTGCAATGCCACGTAAGAAAATTGATAAATTAGTAGAATTTGCAAAAGGCTATGGTGCAAAGGGTCTTGCTTACCTTGCAGTGAACGAAGACGGCACCTACAAATCTTCCTTTGCAAAATTCATGACAGAAGAAGAATTAGCTGCATTAGTGGCTGCTATGGGCGGAAAACCGGGTGACTTATTATTATTTGCAGCAGATAAAAATAAGATTGTCTGGAACGTTCTTGGTGCACTTCGTCTTGAACTTGCAAAAGAATTAGAATTATTAGATCCAAACCAGTATAATTTCTTATGGGTAACAGAGTTCCCATTACTTGAGTGGTCTGACGAAGAAAACAGATTTATGGCAATGCACCATCCATTTACAATGCCAATGGACGAAGATTGGGATAAAATTGATTCTGACCCGGGTGCAGTTCGTGCAAAAGCATACGATATCGTATTAAACGGTACAGAGCTTGGTGGTGGTTCCGTTCGAATCCATCAGGATGATATTCAGGAAAAAATGCTGGAAGTATTAGGCTTTACAAAAGAACGTGCTCACGAGCAGTTTGGATTCTTATTAGACGCATTCAAATATGGTGTTCCGCCACACGCAGGACTTGCTTATGGTGTAGACCGTATGGTAATGCATATGGTACATGCAGATTCCATCCGCGATGTAATCGCATTCCCTAAGATTAAGGATGCTTCCTGTCTGATGACACAGGCTCCTGGTCTTGTAGATGACAAACAGTTAGACGAGTTATATATCAAGACCACAGAAGTGGAAGAATAGAAAATTATAAGTTTTAAATCAAAATGGAGACAATGATTTCAATATAAATCATTGCCTCCATTTTTGTTTGTGGGAAAGGCATAAGCCATACTCCACCTGCGAATCTAAAAAGCACAAAGTATGTTTCTTTAGCTATACTTTTACATAAGCTGCAATTTCGTGTCTTATACTTCCAGACTCATTTTAATAAATAAATCCTGCTTCATATCATAAAGCTTCTGGGATAAATCAACATAAATTTCCTGTGGATTAACAAAACGTTTTGTTTCGTCCCAGATAGTTTCTTTTTCTTTATTACAGATTTCTCTGATTTCCATAACGCTAGGCGAAGTGTAAACAGTTTTTCCAGCCTTGATAATCGGAACTAACATTTCACGCATGCTATAGCTTCCACCCGGTAAACGTGTTTTTTTCCAAGGTGCATTCGGATCAAAGAGCTTCATATCATCATTTTCATCGAAGTGTTCGTCTGCAAGGCAGATGAAATCTGCTTTGATTTTTCCTGTTTCCTTATCATAAATCCGGTAAAAGGTTTTATTGCCCGGATTTGTAACCTTTTCAATATTCTCAGAAAGTTTTATTTTGGGAACAAAGCTACCGTTTTCATTCTGAATAGCTGCAAGCTTGTAAACACCACCAAATGCAGGATTGTCTTTTGCGGTAATTAAATTTGTACCAACACCCCATGAGGTAATCGTAGCACCCTGTTGTTTTAACGTTTCAATTAGATATTCATCCAAATCATTTGAAGCAGAAATCACCGCATCAGAAAATCCGGCGTCATCTAGCATTTTACGGGCTTTTTTGGAAAGATATGCAAGGTCGCCGCTGTCCATACGGATTCCATAATTAGTAAGAGGAATGCCTTCCTTACGCATTTCTGCAAAGACACGAATGGCGTTTGGAACGCCGGATTTTATTGTGTCGTAAGTATCTACCAATAGGGTGCAGGCATTCGGATAAAGCGCTGCATACTTCTTGAAGGCGGTATATTCATCAGGAAAGCTCATAATCCAGCTGTGAGCATGTGTGCCGAGCACCGGAACATCAAACATCTGTCCGCAGAGTACGTTAGATGTTCCCTTGCAGCCACCGATAATTGCGGCTCTTGCACCGTATATGCCGGCATCCGGGCCTTGGGCACGGCGCAGACCAAATTCCATAACGCCATCACCTTTTGCAGCATAGCAGACTCTGGCAGCTTTTGTTGCAATTAAGCACTGATGGTTGATAATATTTAAGATAGCAGTTTCGATTAACTGGGCTTCCATAATCGGTGCAACTACCTTCACCAATGGCTCCCGTGGAAAAATCAGGCTGCCTTCAGGAACAGCATAAATATCGCCGGAGAATTTGAAGGTACTTAAATATTCCAAAAAATCTTCCTCAAAAATCTTTAAAGAACGCAAATATTCGATGTCTTCTTTACTAAAGTGCAGATTTTCGATATATTCAATGACCTGTTGCAAGCCGGCGCAGATAGAATAACCGCCGCCACAAGGATTATTGCGGTAAAAAGCATCAAAAACAACCACATCTTTATTCTGGTTTTTGAAGTACCCCTGCATCATGGTAAGTTCATAGAGATCCGTCAGCAATGTTAAATTTAATGTACTCATATTTTTTTGAACAGACAAAGGTTTCTGTTCAACTCCTCTCTTTTTTTATGTGATAGGAAAGTGCTCATACGTGGTGTACGTCAGGTGAAAACGCGAAGCGTTTTCGGAAGCGTCGCGCGGCGACGCTTTGTTCAGTGATAGGAAAGTGCTCATACGTGGTGTACGTCAGGTGAAAACGCGAAGCGTTTTCGGAAGCGTCGCGCGGCGACGCTTTGTTCAGTGATAGGAAAGTGCTCATACGTGGTGTACGCCAGGTGAAAACGCGAAGCGTTTTCGGAAGCGTCGCGCGGCGACGCTTTGTTCACGGCATTCAATATCAGAGCCGGACAAGTGTCTTGTCAGTTTTAAAAATTATACCATTTTAGGTGTTTTTTTCAAGTATGAACGGGAGACATGACTGAGAAGACGTGAATGAAAGACGTCGCCCCACAATATTTTGAAAACGCTAAGGATTTTCATCTGTGTACACCGCATACCGATATTTTTGTATAGCATAAAAGAATTATGGCTTGACGGGACGATGGATATTGTAGAAAATAGAGGAGAATACAACAAAAGAGGGAAGTTTCTATTAGAAAGGAAAATAAAATGGGTCGAAAAGAGCAGGGACAGAAATTATTTGAAGAAGGATATAACTGTGCGCAATCTGTATTTCTGGCATTCGAGGATTTATATGAAATTGACCGGAAGACGGCACTATGCATGAGCTCCTCTTTTGGCGGCGGAATGGGACGATTAAGAGAGGTTTGTGGAGCTGTCAGCGGAATGTTTATGGTGGCAGGAATTTTATATGGATATGACGACCCGAAGGCATCCGGGGAAAAAGCCGACCATTATGCAAGAATCCAGACCCTTGCAGCAGAATTTGCCAAGGAAAACGGCTCTATTGTCTGTCGCGAATTGTTAGGATTATCTGTAAAGCACGATGAACCAACACCGGAAGCGAGGACAGAAGCATATTATAAAAAGCGTCCATGCAAAGAATTAGTTGGTATGGCTGCAGAAATTATGGAGCGGTACATTGCAGAACATCCAACAGAAAAAATATAGAGTAAAAATATACATTGATACTTTCATATTTTACTGGAAAAAAATATGCAATATATGTAGAATAGAGCATGAATAGTATCATATGAAGCAGGAGATAAGGGAGAGAAAAATTATGTACGATGATAATAAGGAAAATGAAAACATGAATCAGAGCGGGGATGGCGGATTTTACAGCCAGAATACCGGCTATGATCAGGATAATGTAAACAATCAGAATACCGGCTATGGTCAGGATAATGTAAACAATCAGAATACCGGCTATAGTCAGAATGGCATGAATAATCAGTATTATAGCTATGGTCAGAGTAACACGAATAATCAGTATTATAGTTATGGTCAGGATAACATGAATAATCAGAATTATGGTTACGGACAGGATAACATGAACAGCCAGAATTATAGCTATGGACAGAATTATAACTATGATCCAAACAACGGCTATGGACAGAATTATAATTATGGTCAGGGAAATGGATATGGTCAGGAGCCTGAGAAGAATGATAGTCAGGGTTTTGGTATTGCATCCATGGTATTAGGAATTATTGCCCTTATCTTTTTCTGCAGTTGTATTAATGTTCCGCTTGCAATACTTGGGATTATTTTTGGTATTGTGCAGCTGGCAAAAAGCTCCAAAAAAGGAATGGCGATTGCAGGTATTATTACATCTGTACTTGCTATTATCTTGACAGTAATTCTTTATGTTTTTGCATTCTATAGTGCTGAAACCTATGAGAATGAGTATGACAATTACTATGATGATTATTATGATGAATTCTTTGATGAAGATTTTTATGAGGACGACTATATAGATGATTCACCGGTCAAGAATTTATAAGTATATCTAAGAAATTCTGTCATATATATTTATGGATAGCTTATGTCGGGGAACCTATGAATTCCAAAAATAAAAATACACATTCAAATAAATTTGTTATTTTGGCAGGAATGATTTTATGTCTGGCAGTCTGCCGGCTTTATATGCAGCAGTCTGAAATAAAGGCTGATAAGGAGCAGACAGTGCTTGCTGCATCAAGTATCTTGGAAAAAAGAATAGCAATCACCTTTGATGACGGCCCAAATCCGAATTATACGGAAATGCTTTTAGAGGGGTTAAAAGAACGCGGTATTCATGCCACGTTCTTTTTACTTGGAAAAGAGGCAGAGAAGTATCCGGATATTGTAAAAAAAATACAAAGTGAGGGTCATCTGATAGGAACGCATTCCTATGAACATGTGAATCTGTGCAGTCTTTCTGATGCAGCAGCAATTGAACAGGTGGATAAGACAAATACTGTTCTTTATGAGATTACAGGAGAATATCCCGAATACATTCGTCCGCCATTTGGCTGCTGGAAATGCAATCTCGATTACGAAACAAAAATGATAGAAGTACTTTGGGATATTGATCCGTTAGATTGGAAGACAAGTAATTCAGATGTGATTGCAAAGCGTGTCACCGATAAGGCAGAAGAAAATAGTATTATTTTGCTGCATGATGCATCGGAGTCGTCTGTGAACGCAGCATTTAAAATTATTGATGAACTGCAAAACGAAGGCTATACATTTGTGACGGTGGATGAGATATTATTTGATTAAAAAAGATGTTGGAAATATTTATCAAAAATTTCCAACATCTTTTTTATATGCTTACCGAATCACCCGTATTTCAAATGCGGTAGTCTGAGGTGGGATGCTGGCAGTCATAAAGGCTGCATGGCGAACCCGTACCCGCAAGCCGGGAAACAGCCTTGAAAAATCCATTGGCTGTCCGAAAATATCAAAAATTCTTGCATTTGATGGTACATTAAATTGTATTACAGAGGAGCGGTCATTGCCTCGCATGGTTGTAAAGGTTCTGGCTCTTCTGTCAACATTGATAATTCTGCCGGTTGTAACCTCATCTGAAAGAGGACTTCTTACGACGCGGATTAAAAAGGCATTTGACTGAGGTGGATTGCTTCTTGTCATAGCAGAAGAAAAAATGGCATTTACAGTCATGCCGGTTCTTAAAGCAGATACCGGAATTGTGTTTCCATTTTTGTTTAGAATAATAGTATTTCTTCCAACAATAAGTTTCACTGTCTGATTTCTTCTGCGATTTGAGGGGTCTGTGTAGGTAATCGTTACAAAACTTGTGTTATTATCCGTACTGATATCTTCGATGATAGCATTAGGAACATTTATCATTGAATTATCAGGAAAAAATTGATCCATAGAACACCTGTATATGTTTTTGTAATAATATATTCTATGGCGTGACAGGGGTTCCTTTTAATGTTCTTCTAGCCATCGCATAGCGTTAAAGGTGTAGAGGGCGGCACCGGTAGGCAGCACAGCTTCATCGAATTTTACTTTTGGATGGTGCTGCGGATAAAGATAGCCGTCCTGAGGATGTCCGGCAGCAAGGGCGAGCATAATCGATGGTACACACTGACTGACATAGGCAAAATCCTCAGAACCGGTAGCTTTGGAGGCTTTTCCGCCGGACATGGCGGCAATCTGAGCAGTGGAAAAAGCCTTCCCTGCACCCAAAAGCTCTTTACTGTAGTTAACTGTAGCTTCGGATAACGAACTGTCATTTAGTAAGGTAGGACAGCCACTTCCAAAGGTAACTGTTGCTGATGCACGGAAAGAAGCAGCGACTCCGCCGGAGATTTCTTCCATACGTTTTTTTAGTTCCTTTCGGACATCTTCATCGTAGGTTCGGATGGTTCCGCCAAGCTCTGCGGTGTCCGGAATTACATTTTCTGCAACACCGGCATGAATCGTTCCAATCGTAAGAATCGCTTCGTCAGAGGCGGCAAGCTCTCTTGCATGGATTTCCTGAAGGGCAGTGATAATATGTGCCGCCACAGTAATTGGGTCGATTCCAAGCTGCGGCATTGAGCCATGACATCCTTTTCCCTGAATATTGATTTTGAAATAATCGGCAGCAGGAGCACTGACGCCGCCATCACAGACGATGACACTGCCAACAGGAAAGGGTACTCCTGCCATGACATGAATCATAAGAGCGGCATCCACCTTGGGATTTTTCAAAAGTCCGGCATCAATCATATCCTTAGAGCCTTCAAAGATTTCTTCTGCAGGCTGAAAGCACAGCTTTATAGTGCCGTTAATTTCTGTTTCATGCATTTTTAAAAGCTTTGCAGCACCAAGCAGCATGGCAGTGTGCATGTCGTGACCGCAGGCGTGCATTTTCCCTTCGTTTTCTGATGGAAAATCAACATCAGCTTCTTCTTTTATAGGAAGGGCATCCATATCAGCGCGAAGTAAAAATACTTTTCCGGGCTTTTTTTTGCCGGCTAGGGCGACAAGTCCGGCTTTTCCACAGTCTATAGGTTCATATCCCATTTTTTCAAGTTCACTTCGGACAAATGCCTTGGTGTGCTCTAAATCAAAGCCGATTTCCGGGCGTGTGTGAAGTTTACGTCTGGTTTTAACTAACATATCGTTTAAATTTTGGGCTTCAGAAAGTAATTGTTCAGTTGTCATGATAACCTCCTATGAATAAAAATGCTGTTTTCCACCAGGTATTTTTCTAATCCTATAATAAATATAGTATCACCCTAACACAAAAAAATAAATCATGCACTTTTCCTGCAAAGCTTAGAAATTCCAATAGTGACGTAAAAAACAAAACATGGTATTATCAATTTGTTACAGTAAAGTGATGTATTTTTCCTTAAAATCAAGCAGAATGTAGAAAATATATTTTCTTACTTGTAAAAACCCGGTGTTTCATGTATGGTATTGTAAGGAAATGAATTTTCAAATATCTGTTCTGTCAAAAACAAACCATAAAATCTTGATAAACAGGAATTATACGTCAAAAAATGCAATTTTAAAATAAGAAAAATTCAAAATGGTCAAATGTGCGTCGTAGACGGACAATGAGCCGAAATGAGTGGAAAAATGCATAAAATGTCCCTACAGGCAGGACAAAAGGGAAAAAGGCAGGTTTATTTATGGATTTATTTGAGTATATGTGAGAACAGAATCAGGAAAAGGAGTCACCGTCAGCTTCACGCTTGCGCCCAACAACCTTAGATGAAATGGTTGGACAGCAGCATATTATCGGAAAAGATAAGCTGTTATATCGGGCAATTAAGGCAGATAAGCTAAGCTCCATTATCCTTTACGGACCGCCGGGAACAGGAAAAACCACATTAGCAAAGGTCATTGCAAATACCACCAGTGCTGAATTTTTACAGATAAATGCAACCTCGGCCGGAAAAAAAGATATGGAAGACGTGATTGCACAGGCGAAAAACAATCAGGGAATGTTCGGGAAAAAGACGATTCTTTTTATCGATGAAATTCATCGTTTTAATAAGGGGCAGCAGGATTATCTGCTTCCTTTTGTAGAGGATGGAACGGTAGTGCTGATTGGGGCAACCACAGAGAACCCGTATTTTGAAGTAAACGGAGCGCTTTTATCACGTTCCATTATTTTTGAATTACAGAATTTATCTACTGAGGACATCAAAACCCTAATCCTTCGTGCAGTAAATGACAAGGAAAAGGGAATGGGGGCATATAATGCAGTAATAGATGAGGATGCTCTGGAGTTTTTAGCGGATATTTCCAATGGCGATGCAAGAGCAGCTTTAACTGCGATTGAACTTGGAATTCTTACAACCGAACGAAGTGAGGATGGTAACATACATATTACGTTAGAGGTTGCAAGCGAATGTATTCAAAAGCGTGTAGTAAGATATGATAAAACAGGAGACAATCATTACGATACTGTTTCCGCTTTTATAAAAAGTATGCGGGGTTCAGACCCGGATGCAGCAGTTTATTACCTTGCGAGAATGCTTTATGCAGGGGAAGATATTAAATTTATTGCAAGAAGAATTATGATTTGTGCAGCAGAGGATGTCAGCAATGCTGATCCAATGGCGCTTGTTGTTGCAACATCGGCAGCACAGGCGATTGAGCGAATCGGAATGCCGGAAGCGCAGATTATTTTATCACAGGCAGTCACTTATGTAGCAAGTGCGCCAAAGAGTAATTCTGCAATTTGTGCCATCGACGAAGCGATGGAGGTTGTGAAAACAACTAAGACGGCACCGATACCTGTACATTTACAGGATGCACATTATAAGTCATCAGGCAAGCTTGGACATGGCGTTGGTTATCAGTACGCACATAGTTTTCCAAAGCACTATGCAAAGCAGCAGTATCTGCCGGATGGACTTACTGATAAGGTATTCTACAGACCATCAGATAATGGTTATGAGAAAAATATAAAAGAGTATTTTAAGTGGATTCACAAGGAGGATTAGAACATGCAGTCATATCAGGAAATGACAAAAGAGGAATTATTAAAAGAAAGAGAGAGCTTAGAAGCGGAATACAAAAAATTCCAGCAGAGAGGATTAAAGCTGGATATGTCCAGAGGAAAGCCATCCCAGGAACAGCTCGATTTATCTATGGGCATGATGGACGTTTTAACTTCAGGAGAAGATCTTACCTGTGAAGATGGAACAGACTGCCGTAACTATGGTGTATTAGATGGTATTCATGAAGCAAAAGTTTTACTTGGCGACATGATTGAATGTAATCCGGAAAACATCATTATTTATGGTAACTCCAGCTTAAATGTGATGTATGATACAATTTCACGTTCTATGACACATGGTGTTATGGGAAATACTCCTTGGTGTAAGCTTGATAAAGTAAAATTCTTATGTCCTGTTCCTGGATATGACAGACATTTTGCAATTACAGAATACTTCGGAATCGAAATGATTAATGTACCAATGCTTCCAACCGGTCCTGATATGGATATGGTAGAAGAATTAGTAAGCAAGGATGAGGCAATTAAGGGTATCTGGTGTGTTCCAAAATATTCTAATCCACAGGGTATTACTTATTCCGATGAAACAGTACGTCGTTTTGCAAGATTAAAACCGGCTGCAAAAGATTTCCGTATTTACTGGGATAATGCATATTGCGTACATCATTTATATGATATGAATCAGGATCATCTGATTGAAATTTTAGCAGAATGTAAAAGAGCAGGAAACCCTGATATGGTTTACAAATTCTGTTCCACAAGTAAAATCAGTTTCCCGGGTTCCGGTGTAGCTGCAATTGCAACAAGTGCAAACAACTTAGAGGATATCAAGAAACAGTTAAAGATTCAGACAATCGGACACGATAAAGTAAATCAGCTTCGTCACGTACGTTACTTTAAGGACAGCCACGGAATTGCTGAACACATGAAAAAACATGCAGAAACACTTCGTCCAAAATTCGAAATGATTTTAGATATGTTTGACCGTGAATTAAAAGATCTTGGTGTAGGAAGCTGGTACAGCCCAAAGGGTGGTTACTTTATCACATATGAACCATTAGATGGACGTGCAAAGAACGTAGTTGCAAAAGCCCAGAAAGCAGGCGTTGTAATGACACCGGCAGGAGCACCATTCCCATACGGAAAAGATCCAAAAGACTCTGTTATCCGTATTTCTCCATCCTTCCCAAGCCTGGAGAACTTAACAACAGCAACTGAAATCTTTGTTATCTGTGTAAAACTTGCAAGTATCGAAAAACTTTTAGCAGAATAATCGAAATTTAGGGACGCAGCCTAAATTTCGAAATCCGGGGACGCAGCCTAAATTTCGAAAAAAAGGCTACGTCCCTGAATTTCGAAAAAGGCTGCGTTCTATTTTTCGGTTTTATTTTTGTAATCGCGGGGGCTACATCCAATCTGTTTGTGAAATAGTTTAGAAAAATAAGCAAAGTCAGGAATGCCGACTGCAAGGGCAACTTCTGAGACAGACATATTGGTGGTATTAAAGTAGCGGAGGGACTCTTCAATTCGTCGCTGATGAATAAAATTGGTCAGCCGGATACCGGTGTCCTGCTTAAAGGCTCTTGAAAGTGCAGAAGCATTTTTTTCAAAATGTCGGGCAAGCAGCGAAAGAGACAACTCTTCCTCCAAATGAAGCTGGATATAGTCTATTACATTCCTTGTCAGCCGGGAGTATTTTGGGTTTGCATAATTTTTCACCAGCAGGCAGTATTTGTGACAGATATCATAGGGAACATAGGTAAGTTTTGTCTGACTGGAGATTCCATCAATTTTTGCGGAAAGAGAGCCGGACAGTCTTAGCACATGCGCAGGATGTACCGTTGTGTCTAAAAGTGCCATATGACAGTAATGATTTAACATATGCAGAATTTTTTTATAGGAAAGCACGTTTTGTACGGTGTTCAGATTTGCAGTCTGCAAAAAATCCTTTAAAGCTTTGTGGGCCTCCTCAACAGCTCCTTTTTGTAATGCAGATAAAAAAGAAAAACAGCTCTGCTTATATTTTTCAGAATGTTCTTCCGTATATTCATACAGCAAATCCTGATTTACGGATAATTGATGCGTATGCTCGGAGTAACTGAGCAGCTTTGCAGAAATATCCTTAAATTCAGGAAAAAAGGAAGAGAGAATATTCTGTGCTACATTTGTAATGGCAGATAGGGAAACTAATGGCAGGTTTTCATAAAAAAATTTCATAGAGGAAAGTGTGCTGCCGGAAAGATTCGTATCCTTTAAAATTTGTGAAAAATAATAGGGAGAAATTTCTTCATCCCGAAATGGGCCAATGGAAATAAAATCCGGGGCAGCTTTCGTGTTCATAAAAGCAATCAGGTTATAAAAACCCAGATTGCTTTTAATTATATATAGGCGATGAACAGGGGAATTGTCCTCAGACCAGAAGCGTCTCTCCTTTTTTTCATAGTCCGCCCACACAAGTGTACGGATTCCCCGGTCAATCTGAGTTAAGTTTTTGTAAGGCGGTGTGAAATAAAAAGCATCTGTCTGGAACGCATCCAGCAGAACTTTTTGTAAAAGCTGAAAACAACTTTGGATAGCAGAGATATTTTTATCCATAAGTCTCCTTCCTGAAAAGTAGAATTTTTTCGTTAAGTGAATGATAAGTTTTAATTTGGTAAATATTACTTATAACTTAAGATATGTTATGCAAAAATCGTACAAAAGATGTAAAGAAAATACATGTAATGCAAAAAAATTCTGATAGAATGAGACATCAGAAAGATAAAGGCAGTTGCAGATAAGTACAATTGTTGAGTGCTGTTTATGGAAGGAGATGCTATGAGTAAAAAAATTAACTGGAATGAAAAATGGCTATTTACAAAAAATAAGGATTTCATTCAGAATAATCGCATTGCTGTAGATATAAATAAATGGGAAGAAGTGAACCTTCCTCATACATGGAATGGAACAGATGGACAGGATGGCGGAAACGATTACTATAGAGGAACCTGTTATTATACAAAGAAATTATCAAAAGAAACCGTTGCAGAAGGAAAGCAGGTATACATTGAATTTGAAGGCGCAAACTCTTCTGCGGACGTATATGTAAACGGAAAATTAGCTGTTCATCATGATGGTGGTTATTCAACCTTCCGCGCAAACATTACAGAGTTATTAGAAGCTGAAAACGATATCGTAGTTGCAGTTGATAACTCGCCAAACGACAGAGTATATCCACAGGTTGCAGACTTTACATTTTATGGTGGACTTTACAGAGATGTAAACCTGATTTGTGTAGAGGATGCACACTTTGACTTAGATTTCTTCGGAGGTTCCGGCATCATGGTTACTCCGATTGTAGAAGGTAAAAATGCAAACGTGACAGTGGAAAGCTATTTTACCGGCTTAAAAGGTTCTGAAACTGTAAAATATGTTATCAAGGATAAAGAAAATGTAATCGCAGAAGCAACCGTTGCTGCAGCAGAGGCAAAAGCAGATTTTACCATTGAAAATGCACATTTATGGCATGGACGTAAAGATCCGTTCTTATATACCTTAGAAGCCGCTTTAGTAGCTGATAGTGTAGAAATCGATAACAGAACCGTTCGTTTCGGATGCCGTTTCTTTGAAATAGATCCGGAGAGAGGATTTATTTTAAATGGTGAAGAATATGCGCTTCGTGGGGTATCCCGCCATCAGGACAGACCCAAAATCGGTAACGCATTATTACCGGAGCATCACAAAGAGGACTTAGAGTTAATTTACGAGACAGGTTCTACAACCATCCGTCTTGCACATTACCAGCACAGTCAGTACTTTTATGATTTATGTGATGAGATGGGATTTGTTCTTTGGGCAGAAATTCCATATATTTCCCAGCATATGCCAAACGGGCGTGAAAACACAATTTCACAGATGAAAGAATTAATTACACAAAACTACAACCATCCATCTATTTTCGTTTGGGGACTTTCCAACGAAATTACAATGAAGGGTGCAGAAGATCCGGATTTAGTAGAGAATCATCACATTTTAAATGATCTCTGCCACAAGATGGACAAAACAAGACTTACCACAATGGCGATTGTATCTATGTGTCCAATGGATTGTGAATATGTAACCATTCCGGATACTGTTTCCTGGAATCATTATTTCGGATGGTATGGTGGAGATACTTCCATGAACGGGCCTTGGATGGATAAATTCCATGAGATGCATCCAAACCTTCCGGTTGGTATGTCTGAGTATGGCTGTGAAGCCTTGAACTGGCATACATCCAAACCGGAGCAGGGTGACTATACAGAAGAATATCAGGCATTCTACCATGAGGAATTAATCAAACAGTTATTCACAAGAAAATACATTTGGGCTACCCATGTATGGAATATGTTTGATTTCGCAGCTGACGCGAGAGCAGAAGGTGGCGAGGATGGTATGAACCATAAAGGTCTTGTAACCTTCGACCGTAAATACAAAAAGGATTCCTTCTATGCGTACAAAGCATGGTTATCCGATGACCCATTCGTACACATTTGTGGAAAACGTTATGTAAACCGTGAAGAGGAAGTAACAAAAGTAACTGTTTATTCAAATCAGCCGGAGGTTGAATTATTTGCAAATGGTGTAAGCCGTGGAAAACAGACAAGTGATGTGCATTTTTTCTATTTTGATGTTCCAAACGTCGGTGAAACCGTATTACTTGCCAAAGCCGGCGAATGTGAAGATACAAGCAGAATTGTAAAGGTTGCAGAATTTGACACCTCTTATCGTATGACAGAAACGGGAGATGTATTAAACTGGTTCGAAATCACAGCACCGGAAGGATACTTCTCAATCAACGATAAAATGGGTGAGCTTATGCAAAATCAGGAAGCTATGGAAGTAGTCACGAATACCTTAAAACAGGCGATGAGCGGTGAAAAGAAAGCGGGAAGCTTTGATTTTGATTTGAGTGACCCAAAGGGACCTTTAGCAAAAATGATGGAAGGATTTACGGTAAAACGTATGCTTGGCATGATGGCAACCGCCGGAGCAAAACCCCTTACAAAAGATGAGATGCTTGCATTTAATACAGCATTAAATCAGATTAAAAAGTAAGATAAACTAATAAGATAATATAGTAGGAGGCTAATCAATTAATGATTAGCCTCCTACCAGATTAAAAAACAATATTAAAAAATTCAGTCTAAACCTGTGGTGTCTGGGTCGGATCAACAGGAGCCTCTTTTGCTTTTTCCGTACCATTCTTCCAGGCATCAAATTTTTCAACAACAGCATCAAAAGTTTTCTGGGAGATTTCCGGAAGTTCTTCTCCCCAGGCACCGGTTGCCTGTTTGAATCCTTCCTTGAATGCATCTAATAATAAATCAGCTTTTTCCGGGTCGTTACCACTTAATGCTTTTGCAAAGTCAAGGATACGCTCAGAGGTCTGTTCAACACCCCAGTAGCCATCTTCTGCAATATCAGCCTGTGCCTGTGCTTTTACATCAGCAGATACAGTGAAATCACCTTTCGCAAGGAATTTCCAGATACTATCGTCATCTTCTGCTGTTCCGATAGCATTTCCCTGTTTGGTAATCAACTGCTCAACGATGCTGCGAAGCTGTGCAGTTCTTTCCTCTGCATCTGCTTTTAATTTTGCAATAATTGCAGAGTTATCTGTTTTCTTTGTTATCTCTGTTACAGTGTTTTCAGTGTCAGAGCTTTTTTCATAAATAACACCGGTTGTATTTGTATTAGTAGTCTGTGTAGAAGCTGCTGCAGTTTCTTCTGCCTTTTTTGTAACAGCCTCGTTTGTGTAAGTGGTGGTTGTTGAGGTTACATTACTAATTCCGTTTACGTTCATACTTTTCCCTCCATGTTTAAAAAAGTTGCTTCCATGCATTTGACTATAGTTCTATTATACTTTTTATCGGTCAAAGTTCATAAATTCTTTAGTTATTGAGAAATAAAATATGTTAGAACGTTTGACCTTTCGGTGGTTAGATGATACAATGAATATTGTATACAAAAAACAAGAGGAAACAACTATGAAGGATATTTCTGTAAAGGCATTAGCCAAAATCAATTTAGGATTAGACGTTGTAAGAAGAAGAGAAGATGGTTATCATGAGGTTCGCATGGTAATGCAGACGATTCATCTGTATGACCGTCTGGAAATGAAGAAGAATTCTTCCGGGAAAATTACTATGCAGACTAATCTTGCTTTTTTACCGACTAACGAGAATAATCTTGTATATAAGGCAGCAAAGTTGTTGGTAGATGAATTTGGTATTAAGGACGGAATCCATGTGGATTTAAAGAAACATATTCCGGTGGCTGCAGGCATGGCAGGTGGAAGTACTGATGCAGCAGCTGTGCTGTATGGTCTGAATCGTATGTTTGATTTGGGACTGTCCAGACAAGAACTGATGGAGCGCGGGGTGAAAATCGGAGCAGACGTACCTTACTGTATTATGCGCGGAACTGCTTTAGCAGAGGGAATAGGAGAAAAATTAACACAGCTTTCTCCAATGGTGAAATGTCCGGTATTGATTGCAAAGCCGCAGATTAGTGTATCTACCAAATTTGTATATGAGAATTTGAAATTAAATGATAAGACGGTACACCCGGATATCGATAAATTAGTATCTGATATTAAGAAAAAGGATTTAAAAGCGATTGCAGCAGATATGGGAAATGTACTTGAGACAGTAACCATTCCCGAATATCCGGTTATTGCAGAAATCAAAGAGCATATGATGGAGCATGGAGCAGTTAATTCGATGATGAGTGGAAGCGGACCAACTGTTTTTGGACTTTTTGAGGATGAAGTCACCGCAGAAAAGGCCTATGAAGCAATGAAATTGTCCGGCTTAGCAAAGCAGGTATATTTGACGAGTATCTATAATAATGCAAGAAAATAGAAAGGACAAACGGTATGACAGAGAATTTAACACTCAATATGGATGCGTATTTGCCCCTTCGTGATGTTGTGTTTAATACGCTAAGAGAAGCAATTTTAAAGGGAGAATTAAAACCGGGTGAGCGGTTAATGGAGCTGCAGCTGGCAGCACGGCTTGGAGTAAGCCGTACACCGATTCGAGAGGCAATCCGTATGTTAGAGCAGGAAGGGTTGGCAGTGACAATCCCAAGAAAAGGGGCTGAGGTTGCCAAAATGACCGAAAAGGACATGGAAGATGTGCTTCAGGTGAGGGAAGCGTTAGATGAATTGGCTGCAACGATTGCGTGTGAACAGATGACGGAAGAACAGTTGAGTGATTTAGTTCGTGCCATGCATGAATTTGAAGAGTCAACAAAACTTGGAGATATCAAGAAAATTGCAGAAAGTGATGTGAAATTTCACGACATCATTTATCATGCCACCGGTAATTTAAAGCTGGTAAGTATGTTAAATAATCTGCGGGAGCAGATGTATCGTTATCGTGTCGAGTATTTAAAGGATAAGAAGAATTATGCAAAGCTTTTAAAAGAACATCAGGAAATTGTGGAAGGACTGGCTGCAAAAAATAAAGAGCGGGTAACAGAAATGATGCACCAGCATGTAGGAAATCAGATGGCTGCAGTGAAAGCAATTATCAGAGAACAGGAATAAAACGGAAAAAAAGTGTATACACTAAGAAAAAAGGATAGGCGAAATGCCTATCCTTTTTTAATGCGTAGGAATTTTTGTAAATTCCTATGCATTAAAAGCCCTGCCGGGTAGGATGCGCAGCTAACGGGCGAGGAAGCCAACTTGATTGTAAGCGGAAGGAGCAGCCATGAAAGAAAAACATAAAGTATCGAAGTTTTTAAAAGAAAACATTACATGGATGGAGCAGTATTTCAAAGACTGCGCAGATATTAAGAAAAAAACCATGAAACTGGGAAAAAATCAGGATGTGGACTGCTATCTTACATTTATTGAGGTTGCGGTGGATATGGGAACGTCAACCCTTGGCGAAACTTTAAAATACTTAAATCATATGGAGCGGGAAGAAATCATAAAAACCTTAGAGCAGAATGCGCTGGGAATTTCGGATGCAACCTATTTTGAGACGATTGAAGATGCTGTAGGTGGATTGTTAAATGGCGAAGCCATGTTGTTTGTGGATGGTTTTGATAAAGCAATAAAAATTCCGGATGACGGTTATCCTGCGATGGGAATCACGGAAGCGGATTCTGAAAAAGTAGTACGTGGCTCAAACGAAGGTTTTTCTGACTCGGTAAAACAGAATGCGGCATTAATACGCAAAAGAATCCGTTCGTCAAAGGTTAAAGCAATACAGATAAAAGCCGGCGTGCGTTCAAATACTTTGGTTTATGTAATGTATATTGAAGATTTGGCAAAACCGGAGCTGATAACAGAAATTGAAAACCGGTTACAGAGCTTTGAAATTGATGGTGTTATGGATAGTGGAATTATTGAACAGCTTGCAGAAGAAAAATGGTATTCGCCATTTCCACAGTTTCAAACAACCGAACGTCCGGATCGGGCATCGATGGCACTGCTTGATGGAAGAGCTATAGTGATTTCAGATAATTCACCGGTGGCATTGATTCTTCCAACGGATTATAACTCCTTTATACAGACCAGTGATGATTATTACAGTCGTTTTGAAATAGCAAGCTTTGGAAGGCTGATACGTTATGTGGCATCTTTTTTTGCAATGACACTGCCGGGCTTTTATCTTGCTGTAACGAATTTTCATACACAGATACTTCCGACATCGCTGCTTTTGGCATTTGCAGAGGCAAGGGCAGGGGTTCCGTTTCCGGGGGTGGTTGAGGTACTGATTATGGAGCTGTCTTTCGAACTGCTAAGAGAAGCAGGCGTCAGGCTGCCTGGGGCAATGGGAAATACCATCGGAATTGTCGGTGGCTTAATTATCGGTCAGGCAGCAGTGGAAGCAAATCTTGTGAGCCCGATTGTAGTTATCGTTATTTCCTTTACTGCACTCTGCTCCTTTGCTATTCCAAATGAAGAATTTGCGACAGCTTTCAGACTTTTGAAATTTTTCTTTATCGGGCTTTGTGCATGGCTTGGATATTTCGGAATGTTACTGGGACTTTTGGCAGTTTTGACCCATCTATCAAGATTAACAAGCTTTGGAATTCCATATCTGATGCCGTTTGTGGGAGCAGACCTGAATAATTACGAGGATGAAAGAGATTTTTTATGGAGACAGCCATTAAAAAATCTGAGAAAACGCCCGATTTTTGCCAAACGGGATGAAGCAGACAGATTGGTGTTCAAAGGAGAGGAGGGGCAGCATGTTCGTAAAAAATAATCAGATATCCGTCAGACAGGTGTTTCGCCTTTTAACCTATGATGTTTTAGGCTTTGGAGCACTGATGACTCCTACAGTGCTTGCAAAAACAGCAGGACGTGACGGACTGTTTTGTATTGCAATTGGACTTTGTGGCAGTATTCTTTTTGTAAAGCTGTTATCGGCAGTGTTAAAGGATATGCAGGGAGATTATTCTTCTTATGTCAAAAATGAATTTGGAAACACAGCTGGTGAATTTATAGAGACAGGTTATATTGTGTATTTTCTTTTGTTGGCAGGTTATATCTCATATCTGCTTTCTAATTTGGTTTTGATAAATTTGTTAAAGGAAGAGTCTTTTTATCTGGTGCTGACCTTGCTTGTATTGCTGGCATATTATGGTGTGTCCGGGGGAATTGAGGGACGGGCAAGAGTATATGAAATTTTGTTCTTGTTTTTGATGATTCCGCTTTTTATCATGCTGATATTTTCGGTGGGAGAAATCAATCCGGATTATTGGGCACCCATCGCAACCTCTGATGTGACAGGTATTGCATCTGGCAGTTATTATGTTTTTTTATGCCTTTCTTTCACATTTTTAACGCTGTTTTTGCGTGAATATCTGAAAGATGCAGCGAAACTTGCAAGAGCCTGTAAAAATGCATTAGTGCTTGCAGGTGTACTCCTGGGGGTATTATATTTGATTTTACTTGGGATGTTTGGGGCAGATGCCCTTGCAACCATGGATTTTCCGGCTGTGACGTTAATGAGCAGAGTACAGATTACAGGCGGTTTTTTAAAAAGAACAGATGCATTTATGTTTGGAATCTGGTTTTTTACCCTATATTCTCTGTTAAATAGTTCGTTATTTTATAGCGGGAAATTGTCTGCGGATCTTTTTGGTGTGGAGACGCACAAAGGAAAAAAATATTTTTTTGCAGGAGTAAGTCTGGGGGTATTGGCAATCGCATGTGCATTTTATCATTTCGCAGCGTTGCGGGACTGGTATGAGAAATTCATGTGGTATGTGGGAACACCTTATGTAGTGTTGGTACCGTTGATCTTGTTTTGTAAGCATAAGCTTTTTGACCAGACGCAAATTCATATGCGTCAGCAGAAAAAAGCAGAACGTGAGTGGAAAAGGATATTAAAAAAGGCAGGAAAAACATCGCTGCTGCTTGCTTTTGTGCTGCTTTTTTCAGGATGTAAAACAGCAGAAATTGAGGACAGGTCATTTCCGGTTTTTTTTGCGGTAAAGGATACCGAGGATTTTTGCGAGGGGTGGCTGAATAAGAGGCAGGAAGGAAATCTAACAGCGGATTATAATCATTTAAAGGTTATTGTTATCGAGCGGGCATTTTTAGAGGATGATGCCAGAATGAGCGAGCTTCTTCAGGTATTAGAACAGGATAAGGATGTGCCGCAAAACACATACGTTATGACAGCAGAGCAGGTGGATGAAATTATAAAAACAGAAGAGGGGCTAGGTGAACCTCTGGGGAATTATTTGGAAGAAATGATTGAAAATGCAGCCCACATAAAAAAGGATGCATGTCCGACGTTAGGAATGCTCTATCAGGAAAAAGAAAACCGATTGGAAACCTTGTATATTCCATGTTTGAAAGCGGATGAAGGAAAACCTGCAATTGCAGACTATGAAGCATGGAAGCGTGGTGGTGCAGTAGGAATTGTGGATACGGATATAGCAATGCTTTCTTTTTTTCTATGTAATCAGTTAAAGGAATATACTTTGAAATTAGAGGAGCACCATTTTGTTACATTAAGCAGTGCGAGAAACGAATTTTCTTTTTCCGAGGAAATTGCCCCAAATGGACTTACTAAAAAGCAGGTAAAAGTAACGGCAGTTTGTGAGGGAAAGCTTCTTTATCAGAAGGAGAATCTCACCGGTGAAGAAAATAAGAGAAATTTAGAAAGACAGATTCTGGAGTATTTTTCGGAGACGGCAGAGCGGGCGTTAAACCTGGGAATTGATGTTACAAATGGTTATAAAAAAATAGGAGCATATCAAAGAAGCTGGTATTCAAAATATAAGGAAGAACCACATTTTTGGGAAGAAGATATGAAGATAGATTTTTCTTTGCATATTAACTGGACAAATTTAGATTGAATAAGTAATGAAAAAAAGGGAATGCTTTTGTCAGAGGAATGACAGGGCTTCCCTTTATGGCGTAAAACGCCTGGAGTGCTGAAAGCTATTTCGGAAAGGAAGAAAATATGAAAGCAAAGAAAAAAATCACAGGTTATTTATTTATGAGCATACTGGCAGGAATGTTACTTTTTACCGGATTTACATATATGAGAGCAAATTATTTACAGAAACAGATTGCAGAAAAAGTCCTGCGGTTTCATGTACTGGCAAACAGTGACAGTAAGCAAGACCAGAATCTGAAATTAAAAGTGCGGGATGAAGTCGGAAATTATATGCAGCAGTTATTTTTACAAAACGGGGCAGCAGAAGGTGGTCTTTTTGCATGCGAAGCAGTGGTTTATGAGCATTTAGATGAAATAGAAAAGGCAGCAGAAAATGTTGTTGCAAAAGAGGGTTATGATTATAAGGTGTGTGCATCGGTAGAGTGGACAGAATTTCCGGTAAAAACATATGGAGATTACACGTTTCCGGCGGGAGAGTATGAGGCATTAAGACTTACCATTGGAAATGGAGAAGGACACAACTGGTGGTGTGTGATGTATCCGAATATGTGCTTTGTGGACGGCATGTATGAGGTTGTGGATGAAGAGGCAAAAGAAGGACTTCGCAAGGTTCTGTCAGAAGAAGAATACGAGGCAGTATTATCTTCCGGTGATTATGAAATCGAATGTAAATATCTGACTTTTTTAAATGATCTTGTGAATCGGGATTAGAATGTGTAAAAACAAACACTTGCGCTTATTCAATAAAAAAGTTAATATAAGTGCTGTAGCGTCAGGTTTGCATGAAAAGGTAGTGAGGAAAAATGACAAAAGATGTACTTGTGACAATCAGTGGTCTTCAGTTTATGGAAGATGATAATGATTCCGTAGAAATGATTACGTCCGGCAGTTATTATAAGAGAAATGGAAAGCATTATATTCTTTATGATGAGGTACAGGAGGGTTTTGAGGGTGTAACAAAGAACACAATTAAAATCGCCCAGGATACGATGGATATTACAAAAAAGGGTATAACAAACGTACATATGATGTTTGAGAAAAATAAAAAGAATGTAACATATTATTATACACCTTTTGGAAGTCTTTTAGTTGGTATTGATGCCAAGAAAGTGGATGTAACAGAATCTGAGGACAATATTGATATCAAAGTGAAATATAATTTAGAAATGAATTATGAGCACCTTGCAGAGTGTGAAATTACCATGAATATCCACTCAAAAAATGCAAAGGATTTTAAATTATCATGAGCAGGCAAGGCTCTCACGCAACCCGCGTGAAGGATAATTCTAAGTGTGTTCATGAAATAAGATTAAAAAATGGGGCATATCGCTTTTGCGATATGCCCCTGTGTCATTACTGCCTGTCCGTTATTTCTTTTTCTTTTTTGCTTTTTCTTCTGCTAAAGATTTCTTTTCTTTTTCCAGCTCAGCATTTGCTGCTTCTGCTTTTTTCTTAAGTTTTGCTCTCCAGCTTAATTTCTGCTGTGGTTTTTCAAGAGGACCACGAACACCGGTAACCTTTGTAATATAGATACCGCTGACTGTTGCTTTTACTTCTTTTTTCACAGGAATTAAATCAAAAACAGCTTCATCTGCGATTAAAGACATCACTCTCGGACCAACCTTTGCTTTTACGATTGGAAGTTTGGAACGACGCATAAGCTTTGGTGTCTGGTCAATAACAGCCTGTGGAAGGCCGGACTCAGTGATGCGCATTCTCTTCTTATCTATAATTAACATAGAAACGGTCTGCGCAGCAGCTGCAAGCTGTGCATCCTGCTCTTCTTTCTTTTTCTGAGCTTTTTTGCCAAGGAAATATAATGCAATCATGGCAATAATAAGAACAACTAAAATTACTAATAAAACAATTGTAACTGGACTCACAATAAAATCCTCCTTAATAAATCAAATACGAATTTCATTGTAGCACTATAAATATTAAAAATCAACGTTTTTCCTTTTATTCCCCTTTTATTTTGCAAGGAATTGTGCTATTGTAGTAGAGTTGACTGCATTCTTAAGTCAGAAGTTAAGGTAAGAGTTGGGAAGATGAATTCTTTTCGACAGTTATGTCTGAAGGAAAGCTTTCAGACACTGAAAGGAGTATATTTTTAAAATGAAAAAAAGAGTTTTAGCATTAATGTTATGCATGATGACAGCAGTTTCCATGACTGCCTGTGGGGAGAAAGAAGGTTCTGTAGAAGGAACTGAGGTTGTAGAGGGAACAGAGAGTGCAACAGGTACAGAAAGCGTAGCAGGCACAGAAAGTACAGTGACAGAGCTTCCTGCTGTAGATTTATCCAAGTACGATTACAATGTGGAAGAAATGGTTACATTATGTGATTATAGTGCAATTCCATTAACTATTACAGGAGACTACGAAGTAACAGATGAGGATGTGCAGGATTATTTTGAACAGATGTTTACAATGTATGGTCCGTTTTACAAAGATGATGAGTCTAAGACAACAATTGAAGAAGGCGATATCGTAAAAGTAGATTATGTCGGAAAGCTTGACGGAGAAGCATTCGAAGGTGGTTCTGCAGAAGACCAGATTATTGACGTTACAAATAACTGCTCTGTTGACGGAACAACTTATATTGATGGCTTTACAGCAGGGTTAATGGGACATTCTGTAGGAGAAGAGGTTGACTGTGATGTGACTTTCCCGGAAGAATACCAGAAGGCAGACCTTGCCGGAAAAGCGGTTGTATTTACTTTTACAATCAAATCAATTGAAAAAGAAATCACTTTAGAAGAAGTAGATGACGAGTTTGCAAAAGAACAGTTTCAGGCAGAAACAAAAGAGGAAATGTTTGAACAGATTCACACATACTTAGAGCAGTCAGCAGAAAGCACAAAGGCAGATGACACTTACACAGCATTACAGAATTATCTTCTTGAAAATTGTACGGTAGAAATTCCGGAGGAATATGTAGAAGATAAACTTACCGCGTTTAAAAATTCATTTATCAATGCATACTGCGGCGGAGATGCTTCACAGTATGAAACTACTATCAGCACTTACTATGGATATACAGCAGAAGAAGCTGAACAGATGTGGAGAGAAGGACTGACACAGGATACAAAGATTGAATTTATCATGCGTGCAATTGCTGAAAAAGAAGGTATTGAATTTGATGAAGAAGGATTTAATGCCTACATGGATAACATTGTAAGCTACAATGGAGCTGATTCTGTGGATACAATTTATGAAAATTACGGCTATGGTGATGCAGCTTATGGTGAGAAATACATGAAAGGCATCTATCTTGCAAATCTTGCGATGGAAAATGTAAAAGAAAAAGCACAGGTTACAATCGAAGCACCGGCTGAAGAAACTGTGGAAGCTACAGAAGAGGCAGAAAGTACAGAAGCTGCTGAATAGAATGTGAATTACTAAGGAAAAGATTGATTTTTTCTTCCGGGAAAGATAAGATAGAAGGAAGATTGAGGAAAACTAGGAGGGTTAGACATGGATTTAGTGAATGTCAGAGATTTATTCCGTAATCAGGAAACTTATATTGACCAGACTGTAACAATTGGCGGTTGGGTTAGAAACATCCGTAATTCTAAGAATTTTGGATTTATCGTTGTAAACGATGGAACTTTTTTTGAACCGGTACAGGTAGTATATTCAGATGCTCTTGCAAATTTTGCAGACGTAGAGAAATTAAATGTTGGTGCCGCAATTATCGTAACAGGTAAATTAGTTGCCACACCGGGTACAAAGCAGCCATTCGAAATTCAGGCAGAACAGATTGAGATTGAGGGTGTATCTACACCGGATTATCCATTACAGAAAAAGAAACATAGCTTTGAATATTTAAGAACAATTTCTCATTTAAGAGCAAGAACTAATACCTTTGAGGCAGTGTTCCGTGTACGTTCTTTATGTGCATATGCAATTCATAAATTCTTCCAGGAGAGAGATTTTGTTTATGTGCATACTCCAATTATTACAGGAAGTGACTGTGAAGGTGCAGGTGAGATGTTCCAGGTAACAACTATGGACATGAATAATCTTCCTATGACAGAGGACGGAAAAGTAGATTTTAAACAGGATTTCTTTAATAAGCCAACAAATCTTACTGTCAGCGGTCAGTTAAATGGTGAGACTTATGCAATGGCATTTAAGAACATTTATACTTTTGGTCCAACCTTCCGTGCAGAAAACTCCAATACAACACGTCATGCAGCAGAGTTTTGGATGATTGAGCCGGAAATTGCATTTGCAGATTTAGAGGATGATATGATTCTTGCAGAAAGCATGCTCAAATACGTGATTAACTATGTATTAGAAAATGCTCCGGAAGAAATGGCATTCTTTAACAACTTTATTGATAAAGGATTATTAGAACGTCTGAATCATGTAGCAAACTCTGATTTTGCCCGTGTTACTTATACAGAAGCAATTGAAATCTTAGAGAAAAACAATGACAAGTTTGATTATAAAGTATCCTGGGGATGCGATTTACAGACAGAACATGAGCGTTATTTGACAGAGCAGGTATTCAAGCGTCCTGTATTTGTTACAGATTATCCAAAGGAAATCAAAGCATTCTACATGAAACTCAATCCGGATGGAAAGACAGTTGCAGCAGTAGACTGTCTTGTACCTGGTATTGGCGAAATCATCGGTGGAAGCCAGAGAGAAGATGATTATGAGAAGCTTCTTGCAAGAATTAATGAATTAGGATTAAAAGAAGAAGATTATGATTTCTATCTTGACCTTCGTAAATATGGTTCTGCAAGACATGCAGGCTTTGGACTTGGCTTTGAACGCTGCGTAATGTATTTGACAGGTATGACAAACATTCGTGACGTTATCCCATTCCCAAGAACAGTAAATAACTGCGAATTATAATAAAAGATTACCTAAGAAAAAGAAGCGTCGCGCGGCGACGCTTTTTTTTGTGATAGGAAAGTGCTCATACGTGGTGTACGCCAGGTGAAAACGCGAAGCGTTTTCGGAAGCGTCGCGCGGCGACGCTTTTTTTTGCAATAATTGGGTATAATAAGAGTAATTACCAGTGCCTCCCACGTAGATATTGGATAAAGCATATGGTATACTTGTATCAGATATTGCATTGGAAATGATGCATGTCGATTTGCATACTGACACAAAATATACTGCTTAACTTGGAGGTAATATTGATGAAGAAAATAATAACAATGCTATTATTAGGAACAATGTGTATCGGAATGCTCGGCTGCGGGAGCAAAGGGCAGGAAGAGACAGTATCTTTAGATGAAACCTGTGTGGAAATCTTAGATAAGGTATATGAGAATGCCGAACTGACGCAGGACTTTAGAGATTCACTGGAATATTTCGAAAAATCTGAAATTCCGGCAGACAGTGCGGAATACATTTTAGGAACAGCAGAAATTCCATATGAAGATTCTGTTTATTCTGCACCAATGATGAGTTCTGTTGCATACCAGTGCGTCGTTTTGCGCGTTGATGACGGTATGGGGGTTGAGGAAGCCAAACAACTGTTAGTAGAGCATGCAGATCCGGTAAAATGGGTATGTGTGGAAGCAGAAAGCGTTGTTGTGGAAAACGTAGGTGACGTGATTTTATACGTTATGGCTGACGCAGAGACGGCAGAAGCTTTAAAGAGTGCTTTTCTTGCTCTATAGGAAATACCGTGTTACGTTAAAATAAAAATAAAAGGTGGTGGGAAGCTTGCTATTTTCAAGTATTACGTTCTTATACTATTTTTTGCCGGTCACAATGTTAATTTACTTTGTGGTGCCTGAAAAAAGAAAGAACCTTGTGCTGTTAATGGCAAGCTTTCTTTTTTATTTCTGGGGAGAACCAAAATACTGTATTCTTATGGCGGTATCAATTCTTGCAGGCTATGTTGGAGGAATTGCTATAGAAATAGTGCGCAGAAAATCAGACTTATGTAAAATATCTGACGGGGCAATAGAGCAAACAGAAGCAGACAGAAAGGTACAAAATAAGTTAAAACTAATAACTGTCTGCTTTGTGGGAGTCATTTTATTATTTCTTGCAATTTTTAAATATGCAGATTTTGCAATTGAGATTGTTTCAGGAATTACGAGCACAAAGCTTCCGTTATTCAATCTGACACTTCCGATTGGAATCAGTTTTTATTCCTTTCAGATTATCAGCTATTTAATTGATGTTTATAGGGGAAGTATTCCGGCGGAACAAAATCTGATTGATTTTGCTTCTTATGTGGTGATGTTTCCACAGCTGATTGCAGGGCCAATTGTACGATTTTTAGATGTTCAAAAAGAATTGAAATGCAGAAAAAGCAGCTTTTCGGATGTGGCAGACGGAATTGTGCGTTTTAGCCTTGGACTTGCCAAAAAGGTTTTAATTGCAGATGTGCTTGGCGAACTGGTAATAAAACTGGATACAGTTTCAAACAAGCATACATTGATATACTGGATTGTTGCAATTGTGTATACATTACAGATTTATTATGATTTTTCCGGTTACAGCGATATGGCAATCGGACTCGGCAGAATGCTTGGTTTTCATTTCCCGGAGAATTTCAATTATCCATATATTGCAAAATCAGTGACGGAATTCTGGAGACGGTGGCATATGACCTTAGGCGGATGGTTTCGCGATTATGTGTATATTCCGTTAGGCGGTAGCAGAGTAAGCTTTGGACGCTGGATGATAAATGTATTTATTGTTTGGCTGTTAAGTGGTTTGTGGCATGGTGCAAGTCTGAATTATGTACTTTGGGGGTTATATTATGGTTTGCTTTTATTGTTAGAAAAGCTGTTTTTGAAAAAAATATTAGACAGACTCCCGTCAGCATTGACCCACATGTATACACTATTTTTTGTGGTGTCAGGCTTTGTACTTTTTAGGCTGGAAAATTTATCAGAGGCAGGAACATACCTTGCAGGAATGTTTGGTATCGGCAGCAGCAGGGGACTTGACATTGTTTCAATATATCAGATAAAAAGCTATCTGTTTATTATTGCAATTGCCCTATTGGGAGCAACACCATTTTGGAAAAGTGCCATAAAGAGGTTAAAGGAAAACAAGAAAGGACGGATGGCGGTGGAAATTGCTTCGCCGGTATTGGTTTTTGGAATACTCATACTTGTGACAGCATTTTTGATTCAAAGCTCTGTGCATCCATTCTTATATTTCCGGTTTTAAATTCTATATTTGTAATACGTTGCAAAGGTCTAAAGAAAGAGGTGAAACTGCAGAATGAAGGAAAAATCTAACGTTGGTAAAAAGATCATTGTGGCAGTATTTTTTTTGTTTTTGTCAGGATTTAGTGTTGTGGCATCTTTTTTGCCGGATAAATTGGTTTCAAAGACTGAACGCCGGACGCTTGCGCAAAAACCGGAATTTTCGATAGAAAACATATGGAACGGAAGTTACATGCAAAAGCTGGAAACTTATTTTTTAGAGCAGTTTGCAGGAAGAGAATTGTTTCGCACGATAAAAGCGGAGACAGAAGCCGGTATCTTAGGAAAATCAGACAGTAACGATTATTATAAAGTGGAGGATGGTATTTATAAGCTGGATGTCTGTCTGAACGAGAAAAATATTATTCGTGCGGCCGGCGCATTCTCAAGAATAAAGAAAAAAGCTTTTCCTGATACAGAAAGTTATTTTGCAGTCATTCCTGATAAAAATTATTTTGTAGCCGGGGAAAACGGTTATCCGTCTTTGGATTATGAACGATTAAATGAACTTATGCAAAAGCAGATGCAGGATATTTCATATATTGATATTTACGGGCTGTTAGAGCCGGATGACTATTATCGGACAGACTTGCACTGGAAGCAGGAATGTATTCCGGATGTGGCAGAGGAACTGCTTATGCAGATGAATATGTCTATGGATAACGTAAAGACAGAGCAATATAAAAAACGGACTGCAAAAGAGGATTTTTATGGTGGTTATGCCGGAGCATCTGCCTTTGTGACAGAGCCGGACGAGCTGCATTACCTGACCAATGGGATTATCGAACAGGCCATTGTTTATGACTATGAAACAAAACAGGAAACAACGATTTATGCAGAGGATAAGTTAGAGGGAACGGACGCTTATGATTTTTATCTGGGTGGCGCAAAAGCACTGCTTACCATAAAAAATCCGGTCAATAGCAATGGGAAAAAACTTTTGATGTTCCGGGACTCTTTTGGTAGTAGTATTGCACCGCTTTTACTGGAAGAATACGAAGAAATCACACTGGTGGATTTACGATATATTTCGGAGAGTTATTTATTGGAAATACTGGATATGAAAGAATTTGACAACGCATTATTTTTATACAGCACAACTGTTTTAAACCACAGCGACAGTATGAAAATAAATGAAAAGATATGAAGGCATTCGAAACAGCAGATGTCATACATTCTTGTAGAATAAAAAGAAAACAGGGCTCATATATTTATCATATATCAAGTGTGAAAAGAGGAAAATATGAGCCTGCAGAATAAATTAAAATCCCGAAATGAAAAAGAAAATCCGGGCATTGCCATTATTGCGGCATTATTGATTATGTATATATTAAGCGGTATTTTGCTGTTGCTGCTGGCATTTTTACTGTTTAAAATGGAGCTTAGTGAAATGTTTGTAAAAGCGGCAGTTATCGTTATATACGTGGCGGCAGGTCTTGTTGGAGGGATTTTTGTCGGAAAGCGTTTAAAAGACCGTAAGTTTTTGTGGGGACTTTTAACGGGCAGTATTTATTTTTTACTGCTGGTTATATTTTCTGCATTTTTTTCCCGCGGCTTTCAGATAGAAATTGATAAAGTAATCACTACATGGATTCTTTGCGGTGCATCAGCAATGGTGGGCGGTATGATTAGTTAAAAAAACGCTTTTCTTATGATTTGTCTTGTGATATACTACACGATAGTAAGAAAAAAATACCATTAATTGAAATGGACGAAAAGGAGATTAATATTATGAAGCACGTAAAGACATTAAATACTAAGAGATTACAGAATACAGTGAAAAAAGGTGGATGTGGAGAATGTCAGACATCCTGCCAGTCTGCATGTAAAACATCCTGTACAGTAGGAAATCAGAGCTGCGAGAATAAAAATAACTAATTATACAAGACTGTATGTTTAAAAGAGAATAAGAACCTTCACAAACGACCGTTCGCACAGCGCGCGGTCATTTGTACGTTATGGATTAGTAGAAAGAGAGGAAATATTATAGTGGTTCATCAGTATAAGAACAACGGCTATGATATTGTTCTGGATGTGAACAGTGGGGCGATTCATCTGGTAGATGATGTGACATACGATGTCATTGAAATGTATGCTGCACAGGCGAAGGATGATGAGACAGGAAGTGTTTCCACAGAAGAAATAAAGAATACGTTAGCTGATAAATATGGACAAACAGAAGTTGAAGAAGCAATTGAAGAAGTGGAGCAGCTGATAGCGGATAAAGAATTATTTACAAAAGATGCTTACGAAAATTACATGATGGATTTTAAGAAGCGTCCAACCGTTGTAAAGGCACTTTGTTTACACATTGCACATGACTGTAACTTAGCCTGTCGTTACTGCTTTGCAGAAGAGGGCGAATATCATGGCAGAAGGGCATTAATGTCTTTCGAAACAGGAAAAAAAGCATTAGACTTTCTAATTGCAAATTCCGGTCAGAGAAGAAATTTAGAGGTAGACTTCTTTGGTGGAGAGCCTTTAATGAACTGGCAGGTAGTAAAAGACTTAGTTGCTTACGGAAGAGAGCAGGAAAAAATCCACAATAAGAATTTTCGTTTTACATTAACAACAAACGGAGTTTTATTAAATGATGAAATTATGGAATTTGCCAATAAAGAGATGGCAAATGTGGTATTAAGTATTGACGGAAGAAAAGAAGTACATGACCATATGCGTCCATTCCGTAAAGGCGCAGGAAGCTACGATTTAATTGTACCGAAATTCCAAAAATTCGCAGAAAGCCGTAATCAGGACAAGTATTATGTGAGAGGAACCTTCACACATCACAATCTTGATTTTTCACAGGATGTACTGCATTTAGCAGATCTGGGCTTTAAGCAGATTTCTGTAGAGCCGGTAGTAGCACAGCCGACAGAGGATTATGCAATCCGCGAAGAAGATTTGCCGCAGCTTTATGAGGAATATGATAAGCTTGCTGCAGAAATGGTAAAACGACATAATAATGGAGATGATTTTAATTTTTTCCATTTTATGATAGATCTGGAGGGCGGACCATGTGTCGCAAAACGTCTTTCCGGGTGTGGTTCAGGAACAGAATATCTGGCAGTGACCCCTTGGGGAGACCTTTATCCATGCCATCAGTTTGTTGGTAACGAAGCATTTTTACTTGGAAATGTGGATGAAGGAATCAAACGTCAGGATATCTGTGATGAATTCAAATGCTGTAACGTTTATGCAAAAGAGAAATGTCGCAATTGTTTTGCGAAATTCTATTGTAGTGGCGGATGTGCAGCAAATTCTTACAATTTTCATGGAGATATTCACAATGCCTATGACATTGGGTGTGCACTCCAGAAAAAGCGCGTAGAATGCGCAATTATGATAAAGGCGGCAGAAGCTGAGAATAACTAAAAGAGGAAGGAAGAAACAATGAAAAAAGGAAAAGCAGCAGTCATAATGGCATTTGTTTTAGCTTGCTTAGCTGGACTTGCTTATTATGCATCAATCATTCTTTCGTCCACTGGTATTGGGGAAGAAATGTCAATTCCACTTGGTCTTGATTTATCAGGCGGTGTCTCTATCACATACCAGATTATGGATGAGAATCCAAGTGATGAGGATGTAAATGATACAGTTTACAAGCTTCAGAAACGTGTTGAAGGTTACAGTACAGAAACAGCAGTATATCGGGTTGGCGACGACAGAATCACTGTTGAGATTCCGGGTGTAACAGATGCAAATACGATTTTACAGGATCTTGGTAATCCAGGTTCTTTAGAGTTCCAGACAGATGATGGAACTGTATTTATGACAGGTGATCAGGTTGAAGATGCCCAGCCGGGAACCATTACAGACGAGTATGGTAACAAAGCATATGTTGTTGAATTAATATTAAACGAGGAAGGAACAGCAATTTTTGCACAGGTAACAGCAGAAAATGTTGGAAATGCACTCCCAATCGTTTATGATGGCGAAATCGTAAGCTACCCAACAGTAAATGAAGCAATTACCGGTGGAAGCGCACAGATTTCAGGTATGGCTACTTTTGAAGAGGCTGAAACACTTGCAACACAGATTCGTATCGGTTCTCTTTCATTAGAGTTACAGGAATTAGAATCTTCTGTAGTAGGTGCACAGTTAGGTAGTGAAGCAATTTCTACCAGCTTAAAAGCAGCAGCAATCGGTCTTGTAATCGTTATGATTTTTATGATTGTAATGTATTCAATTCCAGGTGTCGCGGCAGCAATTGCACTTGCAATTTATACAGAACTTGTAATTGCTACTTTATATCTGTTCGAAATTACACTTACTTTACCGGGTATTGCAGGTATTATCCTTGGTATTGGTATGGCGGTAGATGCGAACGTTATCGTATTCTCCCGTATTCGTGAGGAAATCGCAACCGGAAAAACAATTCAGTCTTCTATGAAGATTGGTTTCCAGAAAGCGATGTCAGCGATTTTAGATGGTAACATTACAACATTACTGGCATCTGTTGTGCTTATGGTTTTAGGCTCAGGTACAGTAAAAGGATTTGCATATACCTTAATGATTGGTATTATCCTTTCTATGTTTACCGCATTATTTGTAACAAGATGGATTCTTTACTCTTTACATGCGCTAGGCTTTAAGTCTGAGAAATTCTATGGTCGTGCAAAAGAAAGAAAGAGTATCAATTTTATTGGAAGAAGAGCCGTTTTCTTTGCTATTTCAGGAGTTGTTATTGCTGCAGGCTTAATCGGACTTGGTGCCTATAAAGCAACTACCGGAAATGCACTTAACTTTGGACTTGATTTCGTAGGTGGTACATCTACAACAGCTGATTTCGGAAAAGAATATACAATCGAAGAAATTGAAAAGGATATTGTTCCTCTGGTAGCAGAAGTGATAGGGGATAATAATATTCAGACAAACAAAGTAGAAGGAACTACACAGATTACAATTAAGACACGTACTTTAGGATTGGAAGAACGTGAAGCTATGAACGCAATGTTAGCTGAAAACTTTGATATTGCAGAAGAGGATGTAACATCTCAGAGTATCAGTTCTACCATCAGCGGAGAAATGCGTTCGGATGCAATTGTTGCAGTTATTGTAGCTTGTATCTGTATGTTGATTTATATCTGGTTCAGATTTAACGATATCCGTTTTGCAGCAAGTGCGATTGCAGCATTAGCACATGACGTATTAGTAGTACTTGGCGTGTATGCAATAGTAAGAATTTCTGTAGGAAGTACATTTATTGCATGTATGCTTACCATTATCGGTTATTCAATTAACGATACCATTGTTGTTTTTGACCGTATTCGTGAAAACCTTGGCAAGGTTGCAGTAAAACATACACGGGAGGTACTTGCAGACGTTGCTAACCAAAGTTTAACACAGACATTGTCAAGAACTATTAACACATCTATTACAACGTTTATCATGGTTGCGATGCTTTACATTTTAGGTGTAGCATCCATTCGTGAATTTGCCCTTCCATTAATGGCAGGTCTTGTTTGTGGTTCTTACTCATCTGTTTGTATTGCAACACAGCTTTGGTATGTATTAAAGGTTCGTTTCGGTAAAAAAGAAGAACGTAATTAAGGAAAAAGTCCATTGGTCTTAAGCCCGGTGGACTTTTAAACTTATAAAAAAGTGGTTGGGAAATATGGATTAGAATTTTTCTTAAAGAGCATTTTATTTTTTGATTTTAAAGTGGGTGAGAAAATGAAATATATTTGCTTATATTTGATAGTAATCAATCTCGTGGGTTTTGCAGTAATGGGCATGGACAAAGCAAAAGCAAAACGTCACGCATGGCGTATTCCGGAAAAAATGCTTTTTTTATGCAGTCTGCTTGGCGGAAGCATTGGAACGTGGGCAGGAATGTATGCGTTTCGTCATAAGACAAAACATTGGTATTTTGTGGTGGGAATGCCCCTTATTTTTTTGGGGCAGGCAGCGGCGGCAGTATTTATTTTGCAGGGTTATCTGTAATGCTTATATATGACATAAATATTTATTATAGTTAATTATGAATTTAGAATTGATTTCATTGGTAAAGTCATATATAATGAAAACCATAATGTTTGGAAAGACAAATGTTTTTCGTAGGAAGACAGTATGAACAGGAGGACAAGATGTATACATTAGAAGACATTCAGGCAGTTGATATGGAAGTGGCAAATGCCATTACAGAAGAATTTGAAAGACAGAACAGCCACATTGAGCTGATTGCATCTGAAAACTGGGTAAGCCCGGCAGTAATGTCAGCAATGGGTAGTGTTATGACAAATAAATACGCAGAGGGCTATCCGGGAAAGAGATATTATGGCGGATGTGACTGCGTAGACGTAGTAGAAGAATTAGCAAGAGAAAGAGCAAAAGAAGTATTCGGATGTGATTATGTAAATGTACAGCCACATTCAGGCGCACAGGCGAACATGGCAGTTCAGTTTGCTATCTTAGAGCCGGGCGATACAGTTATGGGCATGAACTTAGACCACGGCGGACATTTAACACATGGTTCACCGGTAAACTTCTCAGGAAAATACTTCAACATCGTTCCTTATGGAGTAAATGATGAAGGCTTTATCGATTATGACGAAGTTATGAAAATTGCAATGGAATGCAAGCCGAAAATGATTATTGCAGGTGCTTCTGCATATGCAAGAACAATTGACTTCAAGAAATTCCGTGAAATCGCTGACGCATGCGGTGCAGTATTAATGGTAGATATGGCGCACATTGCAGGTCTTGTAGCAGCAGGACTTCATCCAAGTCCAATTCCTTATGCAGATGTTGTTACAACAACAACACACAAAACACTTCGTGGACCACGTGGTGGTATGATTCTCTGCAATCAGGCGGCGGCTGATAAATACAATTTCAACAAAGCAATCTTCCCGGGCATCCAGGGTGGTCCTTTAATGCACGTAATTGCAGCAAAGGCAGTTTGTTTTAAAGAAGCTCTTCAGCCGGAATTTAAACAGTATCAGCAGAACATCATTGACAATGCACAGGCTCTTTGCAAAGGTCTGATGAACAGAGGTATCAAGATTGTTTCAGGCGGTACAGACAATCATTTAATGTTAGTTGACCTTACAAACTTCGATTTAACAGGAAAAGAAGTAGAAAAATTATTAGACAAAGCAAACATTACATGTAATAAGAACACAATTCCAAATGATCCAAAATCTGCATTCGTAACAAGCGGTATCCGTCTTGGTACACCTGCAGTAACATCCCGTGGTTTAAACACAGAGGATATGGATCAGGTTGCAGAAGCTATCGCAATGTTAATCAAAGAAGGCGAAGCAGCTGTTGACAAAGCAAAAGCAATCGTTAAATCTTTAACAGACAAATATCCATTAAAATAAAATTTGGGGACGCAGCCTAAATTCCGAAAAACAGGTCGCAGCCTAAATTTCGAAATTGGGGGACGCATCTTGTAAGATGCGTCCCCCGATTTCGAAATTTAGGCTGCGTCCCTGTTTTTCGGATTTACACCGTTGTATTTACGCCATTAACAGCTGCATGCTCGTTTTCATCCATTGGGATAACCAGGCAACGCTGCCCATTAATGGTTTCGGAATGAATCTGTCCGACTTTTTCCGGTTTTACACGGAGAATGACATCATAGGTTTTCACCTCCGGAACATCATCACCGTTATCTGTAACAGGAAGAGCGCGTGTTTCCTCTAACTGTTGTTTTAAATTGCTGACCTGTTCAATCAGTTCAAGTTTTTCTTTTCTTTTAGCATTTGCTTCTACCAGTTTTGGATCCACCAAAAATTCGGCGGTAGGTAAATCCTCGCCAAAGGTTTCTTCATAAACGCTTTCGATAACTGCTGTCTGTTCTTCTGTCAGTCCGCTTTCGGTTAAAACATTTTTGATAACATTAGCTGTTAAAATGACCGGTTCCGGCTCTACATTTTCTTCGATTGGAATTTCAATCATATCGTTGATATTATCCTGAATATCCATGTAAAGTGCTTCGCTTTCTTCATCATCTTCGCCAATAACATCCTTTACAATACTCTGGAATGTGAGCTTCTTCTCGGTAGCAGTTAATTTAGAACCACAGCCAAGACCGGATTCCATAAACTCAGAGTGTGGAGTTTTAGTATCTCTGGTATAAAACATAACCGAATGAATATCGGAGCTTCTGTCTGTAAATGCAGGAAAAACAAATCCGGTATCCGGTGCACCAACCACCCAGTCGCGGATACGAGGTCCGATGCGGTTGTCATCCTCTAAATAACCAAGTCCCGGTTTACTAAGATTTACCGGGCAGATGGCACAGAGAAGATATTCGTATACCTCCTCAGATTCGTCTAATTTATCATTGTCAGTGGTTTTGGTAATGACATCATAGGCATCGTGGAAAATAAGAATCAGATAGTTTCCGACGTAATCATAGCTGTCGATGACCAAATCAAAAAAAGTATCTAATAATTCATCATTTTTTAATTTACTTTCCCGAAGTCCCATTAAAAACTGCTGTCTGCCTCCGGCAGATTCCTCTGCCAGTGGGAATTCCAATTCTAACAGATTGTTTCCGATAGTTCCCGAGAGAACTTTTTTCGTAATGTCGAGGTATTTGAAAAATTCTTCATCCTCTAAATTTAAAAAGGTTTCTCCAATTTTTGTAACTTTATTGTGGTCTGCGTCAACATAACAGCCGCACATTCTTGTAAAGGTACAGGCGTCTTTTTTAAAACGACGCTTTAACTCTAATATATCTTTTTTGTTCATATGTAACCATGCCTTTCTGATACTTACAAAAGTTATATGCCGGGAATATGTATGGAAAGACTCTTGCGTGAAGTCTTATGATATTGTGGCACTAGCACTTTCTTTTAAATGAATTGCATCCGAACAATTTTGCCGGATGCAAAGATAATTATAGACAAATTTTAAAAGGTGCGCAAGTAAAAAGAATGCACCCTGGCGCATTCTTTTAAAGCGTTCTGATTAATAAGTTGGCTTTGTATGTCGTGGATGAGTCTTGACCGTTTCTGCTGCAGTAACAATTGCCGCAAGCACTTTAGTACGGAAGGTGTTTGAAAGCTTATCTACCCTTGAAAAAAGCTCTCCTTTGTCCGTGTTGACATATTTGGTCGGAAGCAGATTTAAGCTTAGACAGATTAAATCGTTTCGGCAGACAGGGCAGGTGCAGACACCAATTTCTTTGATGCAGTTGTCTACTTCATTTTCTACCACTTTTTCCATAACATTCCTATAATGCAAAACAGGATAAAGATTGATGCAGTTGTGGATTCTTTTTTTTAGAATTGGTACTAAAAATGGGCGGACAAGAACTTCGTTGGCGCCGGCGTTGATAGCAGAGGAAATGGCATCCTCATTAGCCTCATCAAAAATTAAAATGAATGGAATCTTTTTAAAAAT
>X314_Red_Deer__coassemble_15_pt1 | contig 44800 bp, 38 predicted proteins | sample X314_Red_Deer__metabat2_high_PE_002 | metagenome-assembled genome bin X314_Red_Deer
AAGCTAAAGAGGGTGATTCCGATGGAAAGAAGGGCTTTTTCAAAAAGAAAAAAGACAAAAAAGACGAGCAGATTGAAGAATTGACAGATCGCCTGAAACGTCAAATGGCAGAATTCGAAAACTTCAGAAAACGTACTGAAAAAGAAAAAGCACAGATGTTTGACATGGGAGCAAAAACAATTGTTGAGAAAATTCTTCCGGTTATCGATAACTTTGAACGTGGATTTACCACTGTGGAAGAATCAGATAAAGAAGATGCCTTCGTGGTGGGAATGGATAAAGTATATAAACAGATGCTTGCAACTTTAGAAGAAGCTGGTGTAAAGGCAATCGAATCTGTTGGGCAGGAATTTAATCCGGATTTTCATAATGCAGTAATGCATGTGGAAGATGAAGAACTTGGCGAAAATGTAGTCGCAGAAGAGCTTCAAAAAGGGTATATGTACCGCGATACTGTTGTAAGACACAGTATGGTAAAAGTAGCTAACTAATCACATTTTAATAATATTAGGAGGATAAAATCATGGGAAAAATTATTGGTATTGACTTAGGAACAACAAACAGCTGTGTAGCTGTTATGGAAGGTGGAAAACCTACAGTTATCGCAAATCAGGAAGGTGCTAGAACAACACCATCTATCGTTGCATTTACAAAAACAGGCGAAAGACTTGTTGGTGAACCTGCAAAACGTCAGGCAGTAACAAATGCAGAGAAAACAATCTCTTCTATTAAGAGACATATGGGTACAGACTACAAGAAAGCAATTGATGACAAACAGTACTCACCACAGCAGATTTCAGCTATGATTCTTCAGAAATTAAAAGCTGATGCAGAAGGATATTTAGGAGAAAAAGTAACAGAAGCTGTTATCACAGTTCCGGCTTACTTCAATGATGCAGAACGTCAGGCAACAAAGGATGCCGGTAAAATTGCCGGTCTTGATGTAAAACGTATCATCAACGAGCCAACAGCAGCAGCTTTAGCATATGGTCTTGATAACGAAAAAGAACAGAAAATCATGGTATACGACTTAGGTGGTGGTACATTCGACGTTTCCATTATTGAAATTGGTGACGGAGTTATCGAAGTATTATCTACAAATGGTGATACACAGCTTGGTGGTGACGATTTCGATAACAAGATTACACAGTGGATGATTGATGAATTCAAGAAAGCAGAAGGTGTTGACCTTTCTACAGATAAGATGGCTCTTCAGAGATTAAAAGAAGCAGCAGAAAAGGCTAAGAAAGAGTTATCTTCTGCAACAACAACAAACATCAACTTACCATTCATCACAGCTACAGCAGAAGGTCCAAAACACTTTGATATGAACCTTACAAGAGCTAAATTCGATGAATTAACACACGACTTAGTAGAAAGAACTGCAATTCCTGTTCAGAACGCTATGAAGGATGCCGGACTTACAAATGCAGATCTTGGTCAGGTATTATTAGTTGGTGGTTCTACACGTATTCCGGCTGTACAGGATAAAGTAAGACAGTTAACAGGAAAAGAGCCAAGCAAATCCTTAAACCCTGACGAATGTGTAGCAATCGGTGCTTCTATCCAGGGTGGTAAATTAGCAGGAGATGCCGGTGCAGGCGAAATCCTTTTATTAGACGTAACTCCACTTTCACTTTCCATCGAAACAATGGGTGGTGTTGCAACAAGATTAATCGAGAGAAATACAACAATTCCTACAAAGAAGAGCCAGATTTTCTCTACAGCAGCAGACAACCAGACAGCAGTAGATATCAACGTTGTACAGGGTGAAAGACAGTTCGCAAGAGATAACAAATCCCTCGGACAGTTCCGTTTAGATGGTATTCCACCAGCACGTCGTGGTGTTCCACAGATTGAAGTAACATTCGATATCGATGCAAACGGTATTGTAAATGTATCTGCAAAGGATTTAGGAACAGGCAAAGAACAGCACATCACAATAACAGCTGGATCTAATATGTCTGATGATGAAATCGAAAAGGCTGTAAAAGAAGCAGCTGAGTTCGAAGCGCAGGATAAGAAGAGAAAAGAAGCAATTGATGTAAGAAACGATGCAGATTCTTTCGTATTCCAGACACAGCAGGCATTAGATCAGGTTGGTGCTAACATTGATGCAAATGATAAAACAGAAGTAGAGGCAGACATGAATGCAGTGAAGTCCTTCTTAGAGGCTCATCCAAATGCAGAAGAGATGACAGAAGCTGATATTGCTGAATTAAAAGCTGCTCATGAAAAATTAACACAGAGTGCGCAGAAAGTATTTGCAAAAATGTATGAACAGAGTCAGGCAGCCGGAGCTGGCCCGGACATGGGTAACATGGGTGGTGCACAGCAGACAAATGCAGCAGATGATGATGTTGTAGATGCAGATTTTAAAGAGGTCTAAGCTGATAAATAAGTGATAGAGGGGTTTCTGGAATTTCCAGAAGCCCTCTATTCTGTCACAGTTTGTGTGGAAGGTTCTGACATGCGCCCACCGCGAATCTGAGAAACCCGCAAAGCGTGTTTCTTATGATTTTATTTGTGATTAGAAATGAGGAATAGAGAGTTATGGCAGATAAAAGAGATTATTATGAGGTCTTAGGCGTTAGTAAGACAGCAGATGACGCTGAAATAAAAAAAGCCTTTCGTGCCCTTGCAAAAAAATATCATCCGGATATGCATCCGGGAGATGCGGATTGCGAAGCAAAATTTAAAGAGGCGCAGGAAGCATATGCAGTTTTAAGCGATGCAGATAAGAGAAGACAGTACGACCAGTTTGGCCATGCAGCCTTTGATGGAAGTGCCGGTGGCGGAGCTGGTGGTTTTGATTTCTCCGGAATGGATATGGGTGACATTTTCGGTGACATTTTTGGCGATTTCTTCGGTGGAGGTTCCAGAAGAAGAGCAAATGATGGACCTATGAAGGGTGCAAACTTAAGAACCAGCGTAAGAATTACTTTTGAAGAAGCTGTTTTTGGCTGCGAAAAAGAAATTGAAATGGTTTTAAAAGATGAATGTAAAACATGTCATCATACCGGTGCAAAACCGGGTACATCACCGGAAACCTGTACAAAATGTGGTGGTAAAGGAAAAGTAGTCTTTACGCAGCAGTCTTTCTTTGGAACTGTGCAGAATGTACAGAATTGTCCGGAATGTGGCGGTTCGGGTAAGGTAATCAGGGAGAAGTGTCCGGATTGCCGTGGAACAGGCTACATTGCAACGAAAAAGAAAATTTCTGTATCAATTCCTGCCGGAATTGATAATGGACAGAGTGTGCGTATTCGCGAAAAGGGAGAACCGGGTGTTAACGGTGGACCTAGAGGAGATTTATTAGTAGAAGTAGTAGTATCCAGACATCCAAACCTACAACGTCAGGATATGAATATTTATTCTACTGCTCCGATTTCTTTTGCACAGGCTGCATTAGGCGGCGAAATTCGTATTAATACTGTAGATGGAGACGTGCTTTATGAAGTAAAAGCAGGTACACAAACAGATACAAGAATCCGCTTAAAAGGAAAAGGAGTACCATCCCTTCGTAACAAAGAAATTCGCGGAGATCATTATGTAACTCTTGTGATTCAGACACCAACCGGATTAAGCAGTGAAGCGAAAGAAGTATTGCGTCAGTTTGATGAATTGACAGGTGGTTCATTAAAGCGTTCTGAAAATTCTGCCGGTGCGCAGACACATGAAAAGGGAAAAAAGAAAAAAGGATTTATGGATAAGCTGAAAGAATCCTTTGATGATATGTAGGTTAAATAGTGAAGGAGTGTCCGGTACTTTGGACACTTCTTTTTTGTGTTATAGGAAATTGCTCATACGTGGTGTACGTCGGATGAAAAAAGTGGATTTCTGCCGGTGGTTTGTAGGGTTAGATAGAGACGACTAACTTGTTAACTGTATCTTTGTGCAAATCGTCCATTGTAGCATTTTAATAAATGTTGTATTATGTCGAAGTAAGGTAATAAAATACTATATATTGTATTTTGACGTGTGATAAGTGGCATAACGGGTAGATAAAAATGAATTTGGGATTTTATATGAGGATGAAAGGATACGAGGATGAGCCAGTCAGCAGCACAGTTAGAAGAACAGAAGTTTCAACGGTGGTGTTTTAAAGAAGCTGTTGAAATTGAACACCGGAAGCAAAAATTAAAAGATGAAAAAGAAATGCTGAAAAAAGAAAAGCAGCAGATTGAAGAAGAAAAAAGAAAACTTGCAGTAGCAAAGAGCGAGTTTGCTACAAGAATGCAGATGGAAGAGCGCAACAGAGAGCAGGAAAAACGCTTGTTTGATATGAAATGGAAAATTCTTGAAGATGAATTAAGAAAAGTTGCTGCAGAGAAAAAGCAGTTAGAACGCCAGAAAGAATTTTACCGTTATGTGAGTGAATATGAAAACTATGGAGCTGACACCGCCTATAACGCTGTAAGAGGAGAGATGTTCTTTTGTGGCGTGGATAATGAAAAGGCATTGAAAAAACGCTATAAGGATTTGATAAAAATCTATCATCCGGATAATGTTTGTGGTGATAACACCACCATTCAGGAAATCAATTGTGAATATGAAAAATTATTGGCATTATATGAAATATAAATTTTGACACAACCTAAATTAAAAAAGGTGGCACAGCCTGTGTTAAGGCTGTGCCACCTTTTTTAATTTATAGGATTCGGGTGTCAAAAGGATTTTCTTTTCACACCCGAATCGTGATAAGAAAGTGTTCATATGTGGTGTACGCCAGGTGAAAACGCGAAGCGTTCTTTGAAGCGTCGCGCGAGATTCTTTTTTACGGATAAATCAAATGTTTTTCGTCAATAACACATAAAGTATTTTCTAAGTAACGCTTTGCAAGGTAATTTGCCATGCCGAGATTCATATCTAAGTAATTGCCGCAGTCTTTTGCACTTGCCCCCGGAACTTCGTCGTGGAAGTCGCGGATAAACGTAAACATCTCAATCATCAAATCAACAATATCCTTTGATTCATAATCGCCTGCCAAAAGCAAATAAAAACCTGTACGGCATCCCATAGGACCAAAGTAAATCGTTTTATCCTTGTAGATTTCATGGTTTCTTAAAAAGGTAGCAGCAAGATGTTCGATTGTATGCATTTCTGCGGTATTCATAACCGGCTCATCATTTGGGGAAGTCATACGTAAATCAAAAGTCGTAATTACTTCATTTCCGACATGGTCTTTGCGGGAGACATAAACACCCGGCTCTAATTTGATATGGTCAATGGTAAAGCTTGCAATTTTTTCCATAAAGTATTCCTCCGTTCCTTTGACAGCGTATAATAAGCTGCCGTCTATAAGAAACTTTAATGCATAAGAAGCTTTCCGTCAAGCGAAAATACTGTTTGAACCTGCTGTGAAAATATACAATTCTTTTTAAAATAGATTTTTTTTCGGAAATGAATTTGCTATAATATTTTTAGGAAAAAAGTACGTGAAAAGAAGAACGTGTGTAGAACACAGAAACGAGGAAAAAGTATGAAGAAAACGAAGGATAGAATTCAAGACAGAATCAAAAAATGTATTCCTTTTTTGTTGTTTATTCTGGGAAGCTTTTTTATCTCATTTTCCACTGCACAGGTACAGGCAGAGGAGAACGCGAAAGTTATTCGAATCGGTTATACGGATTTTGAGGGTTTTATTGATAAAAATGCAGATGGCTCTTTTTCCGGTTATGGAATTGATTATTTGAATGAAATATCTAAATACACAGGATGGGAATATGAGTTTGTGTTTGACAGCTGGGAAGATCATATGGAAAGCCTTAAAAATGGGAAAATCGATTTTCTGATGCATGCCCAGAAGACAGAGGAACGGGAAGAAAAATTTTTATTTTCAAAATATATGTCCGGTTCAGAAACAAATCTTTTGTATGTGCGAAGCGATGATGAGAGGTATTTTTACAATGATTACGAAAACTTTGATGGGATGAAGGTTGCTGCACTGGCGGACTCTTTTCAGAGTGAGGAATTTCAGCGGTTTGCCAAAGAGAAAGGCTTTCAATATGATTTTTGCCCATATGATACGGCACAGGAGTGTTTTGAGGCACTGGATGGGCAAAAAGTGGATGCGGTCATTATGGGAAGTCTTGTAATGAAATCAGATTATAAGATTGTGAGCCGTTTTGGTGCAGATCCATATTATTTTATTACAGCCAAAAAAAACCAGGAGATTATGAATCAGCTGGATGATGCGATGTCTCATATTATTGCGGAAAAACCTTTTTTTACGGAGGAGTTGTACGAGAAACATTACAGTGGAAAAGGGCTTTATGCAGAAGCAAGCTTTACAAAGGATGAAATCGCATACATAGAAAATGCGGGAACAATTACGCTGGCATTTCTGCCGAACCGCAAACCATTTTCTTATATTAACGAACAGTCCGGGTTGGATGGCATTATTGTAAATATTATGCAGGCTGTGGAAGAAAAAAGCGGTTTACATTTTGAATATGTAATGATGGAAGCAGGACAGACAGTACCGGAATATTTGGCAGAAGAGCCGGATACGTTGGTTGCCGGAATTATGGAAAAAAATCCATTATTTCAGGAAAACGATTATGTGCTTTCTGATGTAATGTATACTGATGAGGTGGCACTTGCGTGTGTAAGAAATATAAATTATGAAGTGGATGCGCAGGAGAATACCTATACACTTGTGATTCCAAGGAGCTATATTGCGTTAAAAAGTTATATTAGTCAGAATGCGCCCCAGTTTGAGGTTGTGGAAGCAACAAATACAGAAGAATGTTTGGATATGTTGATTCGTGGAGAGGTGGATTTTATGGCACAGAATGTAAATGTCATGATGCCGCTGCTTCAGAAGCCATGTTATGAAAAAATAACAGTACTGCCGACTTTTTTCATGGACGAGGATATGGGGGTTGTTGGAAAAGACACGGAAGAAAATGAGATATTGATTGGTATTATCAATAAAAGTCTTACTGCAATAAGTGAAAAGGAGATGCAGCAGTTTACGGTAAACCATACCATAACAAATGGTTACAAATTTACATGGCAGGACATGCTATATAAATTCCGTACACCAATCATTATTATTTCTACTTTATTTGTTGCGTTGCTGGTTGTGCTGGTACTTTTTATTATAATGAAAAAACGTAACTACGAAAATATCTGTCTAAAAAATGAAGAACTGGCAAAGGCGGTAGCACAGGCAAATGCTGCAAATGCTGCAAAAAGTGAATTTTTAGCAAGAATGAGCCATGAAATACGAACACCGATGAATGCAATTGTCGGGCTTACCGGCATCTGCAAGAATTACAAAACAGAGCCGAATCGTATTGAGGAGTATTTAGGAAAAATAGAGACCTCTTCGAAGCTTCTGCTGGATATTATTAATGATGTATTGGACATGTCTGCGATTGAAAGTAATAAAATAAAAATTGCAAATCAGCCATTTCATCTTAAAGAAACGCTTGATTCGGTAGCAACGATATATTATGCACAGTGCAGGCAGAAAAATGTTGACTTTGTAATGAAGACGGAAGAACTTTGGAATGAACAGATTATTGGTGATGAACTGCGATTGAAACAGGTATTGATGAATTTGGTGTCAAATGCATACAAGTTTACACCCTCCGGCGGTTGTGTGACAGTGGAAGCAAAGGAGATTTCAAAGAAGGACGGAAAAGTATATTATAATTTTAGCGTCAGTGATACTGGAGAAGGAATGGAAGAAGAGATGTTAGGCAGATTGTTTCTTCCATTTGAGCAGGAGAATGCAGAAACTGCAAAAAAGCATGGTGGAAGCGGACTGGGACTTTCCATTACAAAAAATCTGGTGGAACTGATGTCAGGTTCAATCTCTTGCCAGTCAGAAAAAGGGGAAGGAACCACCTTTTTGGTTTCAATCCCATTTGAAATTGTAAAAGAAGAGAAAGAAGAAGTTTGTGAATGTGAGATGGGGGAAGCACATGAAGTAAACCTGTCAGATTATGATTTTACCGGATATAAAGTGCTTGTAGCAGATGATAATGATTTTAATGCAGACATTGCATATGAATTGTTAGACCTTGTACATATGAAGATGGACCGTGCTGAGAATGGAAAACAGGCATGTGAAATGTTTGAGAAATCTGCAAAGGGCGAATATGCGGCGATATTGATGGATGTACAGATGCCGGAAATGGATGGTTATGAGGCAACAAAAGTCATTCGAAGCAGTATGCATCCCGACGCGGCAAATATTCCAATTTATGCAATGACAGCAAATTCCTATACAGAGGACATCAGCATGGCGTTTCATGTGGGGATGAATGGTCACATTGCAAAACCAATTGACACAGCTGTATTGTTTGAAATCCTAAAGAAAATCATAGGGAATCAAACATAGATATTTGCATCTAACGTGATTTTGTGATAGTATGACTATTGTTTTGTATGAACGGAAAATGAGATTACCTATATTTTAGAAAAAGCGAGAGCGAAGACAGCTTTAACAGAAGCCAATGATTGCAGGAGGAAAAATAAATGAGATGGAATAAATACACAATTGAAACAACAACAGCAGCAGAGGATTTTATGAGTTCTATGCTGATGGAGCTTGGAATAGAAGGTGTGGAGATTGAGGATAATGTTCCACTGACGAAGGAAGACCAGTCAGAAATGTTTATTGATTTCCTTCCGGAACTCCCACCGGATGATGGTGTAAGCCATGTCAGCTTTTATTTAGAGGATAATGGCGAAGATGATACTGAGCTGTTAAAACAGGTAAAAATTGCGTTAGAAGATTTAAGAAAAATTGTAGATGTTGGAACAGGTATTATTACTTCTGACAAGACAGAAGATTTAGATTGGATTAATAACTGGAAGCAGTTTTTCAGTTCTTTCTATATTGATGATATTTTAATTAAGCCAACCTGGGAAGAATTAAAGGAAGAGGACAAGGATAAATTTTTAATTGAAATTGATCCGGGTGTTTCCTTTGGAACAGGAAAGCATGAGACTACACAGCTTTGTATCCGCCAGTTGTTAAAGTATATCCGCGGAAATGAGGACTACACACCGGAAAATCCGTCACCAAAGGTATTAGATGTGGGTTGTGGAAGCGGTATTTTATCCATTGTTGCGTTAAAGCTTGGTGCAAGTGAAGTCGTGGGAACAGATTTAGATCCGGATTGCATGACATCCACACGGGATAACATGGAAGTAAATCACTTGGACCAGAATCTTGGAACCTTTTATATCGGCAACTTAATTGATGATACTAAATTACAGGAAAAAGTAGGAACGGAAAGCTATGACATTGTGGTTGCAAATATATTAGCAGATGTTATTATTCCAATGGCTCCGGTAATTCCGGCACGCTTAAAATCCGGCGGCTATTTTATCACATCCGGTATTATCGACTTTAAAGAAAATGAAGTAAAAGCTGCAATTGAAAAAGCAGGACTTACTGTAGTAGAAATCAATCATCAGGGTGAATGGGTCAACATTACTGCCCGTAAGAACTAGCAGGAGGAAGAAACGTGTATCAGTTTTTTGTAGAGGATACGCAGGTATCACCGGAGGCAGCTGTTATTGAAGGTAGTGATGTAAATCATATCCGCAATGTACTTCGTATGCGCTGTGGAGAAAAGGTGCGCATCAGCAGTAAATCAGGGAAAAATTATCTATGTGAAATATCTGAAATTACTGAGGATATGGTACGCGCTTCCATAATAGAAGAATATGAGGAAAACACCGAGCTTCCTTGTAAAATTTATCTTTTTCAGGGGTTACCGAAAAGTGATAAAATGGAATTAATTATCCAAAAGGCAGTAGAACTTGGGGTATATGAAATTATCCCGGTTGCAATGAAAAACTGCGTCGTAAAGCTCGATGACAAAAAGGCAGCCGGTAAAGTAACCAGATGGCAGGCAATTGCAGAAAGTGCTGCAAAGCAGTCAGAGCGAAGTCTGATTCCGACCGTGAGAATGCCCTTAAGCTATAAGCAGGCAGTCGAAGCTGCAAAGGAATTAGATGTAAAGCTTGTTCCATATGAAAATGAGCGGGGCATGCAGGCAACAAAGGATGCGATTGAGGCAATTAAGCCGGGAGAGAATATTGCTATTTTTATCGGGCCGGAGGGAGGCTTCGATGATTCAGAGATCGCAATGGTGAAGGAAGACATGCAGCTTATTTCCTTAGGAAAGCGCATATTAAGAACAGAAACAGCAGGCATGACAACCTTGTCAATGCTTGTGTATCATTTGGAAAAGTAGAGTGATGTAACATAAAGTTACAAAAAACTTGTAGCCGGCGAAATTTGCAGGTACTTAGAAAGGGCATAGAAATTAGTATGCAGGCATATTTAGATAATTCAGCAACAACACGATGCAGCGAGCGTGCCAAAAACCTTATGGTGCAGCTATTGATGGAGGATTATGGAAATCCATCTTCCCTGCACATGAAGGGCGTAGAAGCAGAGAAATACATCAAAGAAGCAAAAAATAAAATTGCAAAAACTTTAAAAGCAGACGAAAAAGAAATATTTTTCACCTCCGGTGGAACCGAATCAAATAATATGGCGTTAATTGGTACTGCGTTAGCAAACAAGCGGGCGGGAAATCATATTATTACAACCTCTATCGAGCATGCTTCAGTTTCAGCACCTTTAGCATATCTCGAAGAATTAGGATTTCGTGTGACATATTTGAAGGTGGATTCTGACGGAATTATTTCACTAGAAGAACTGGAAAAAGAGGTTTGTGAGGACACGATTCTGGTATCTCTTATGATGGTTAATAATGAAATCGGGGCAGTTGAGCCAATCGAAGAAGCAGTAAAAGTGATTAAAGATAAAAATCCTAAGACAATCGTTCATGTGGATGCAATTCAGGCCTATGGAAAGTATCGTATTTATCCAAAAAAAATTGGGATTGATTTGCTTTCTGTAAGTGGTCACAAGATTCATGCACCAAAAGGAACTGGATTTTTATTTATCAAAGATAAAACAAAGGTGAAGCCATTAATTTATGGTGGCGGTCAGCAGAAGGGAATGCGTTCCGGAACAGAAAATGTACCGGGAGTTGCAGCCTTAGCTGAGGCGTCGGTTGAAATTTACGAAGATTTTGATGCGAAAATTGAGCATCTTTACAGCTTAAAGGAACGTTTTGTGGAAGGTGCTAAAAAAATTGAAGGAATTACCATTAATGGACGTACCGGAAGAGATTCTGCACCTCAGATTGTAAGCGTCAGCATTGATGGTGTAAGAAGCGAAGTAATGCTTCATACCTTAGAGGATAGAGAAATCTATGTTTCTGCAGGAAGCGCCTGTTCCTCAAATAAACCATCCGTAAGCCATACCTTAACCAGCATTGGCTTGAAAAGGAATCTGTTAGATTCTACGATACGTTTCAGTTTCTGTGTGAATACAACAGAAGAAGAAATTGATTATGCACTTAAAGTGTTAGGCGAGGTTGTGCCGACACTTCGTAAATATACAAGAAAGTAAAAAGGAGAAAACATGTACAAATCATTTTTGATAAAATATGCGGAAATCGCAATCAAAGGAAAAAACCGCTATCTGTTTGAAGATGCGCTTGTCAGTCAGATTAACCTTGCATTAAAAAAAGTAGATGGTGAATTTCTGGTTCGTAAAGAGCAGGGAAGAATTTATGTAGACACATTAAGTGACTATGATTTTGATGAAACAATAGAAGCATTAAAATGTGTATTCGGAATCGTGGGAATTTGTCCGGTAGTTCTTTTAGAGGACGAGGGCTTTGACAAACTGGCAGAAGAAGTACTTTCTTATGTAGATAAAGTATACAAGAACAAGAACTTTACCTTTAAAGTAAATGCCCGTCGCGCAAGAAAGAATTATCCAATGGAATCCATGGAAATTAACGCAGCATTGGGTGAGAAAATTTTAGAAGCATATCCGGAGACTAGCGTAGATGTGCATAACCCGGAAGTTGTTATTTGTGTCGAGATAAGAAATAAAATTAACTTATATTCAACTATTATTCCGGGTCCCGGCGGAATGCCTGTTGGAACAAACGGAAAAGCAATGCTTTTATTATCCGGTGGTATTGACAGCCCGGTTGCCGGCTGGATGATTGCAAAACGAGGCGTAGGAATTGATGCAACCTATTTCCATGCGCCACCTTATACCTCAGAGCGTGCAAAACAGAAGGTTGTAGACCTCGCAAAAATTGTTGCAAAATATTCAGGACCAATTAATCTTCATATTGTAAACTTCACAGACATTCAGCTTTACATATATGAGCAGTGTCCACATGAAGAGCTTACCATTATCATGCGCCGTTACATGATGAAGCTGGCAGAGTATTTTGCAAAAGAACAGAAGTGTCTTGGTCTTATCACAGGTGAAAGTATTGGACAGGTTGCAAGCCAGACCATGCAGTCTCTTGCAGCAACAAACGAAGTGTGTACGATGCCGGTTTATCGTCCGTTAATCGGATTTGATAAGCAGGAGATTGTTACAATTTCAGAAAAAATCGGTGCTTATGAGACATCCATTTTGCCATATGAAGACTGCTGTACCATTTTTGTGGCAAAGCATCCGGTAACAAAACCAAGTTTAAATGTCATTCATAACGATGAGAAGAAGCTTGCAGAAAAAATTGATCAGTTAATGCAGGAAGCAATTGATTCAGTAGAAGTGATTCGAGTAGAAGCGGAATAAAGAGTGCTATGAACTGTTACAACAAAAAGAAAAGCCACAGGAAACCTGTGGCTAAAATCTTTCATTACAATAAATGAAATCCAAAAGATTTAAATACATTCTTAGATTAAGTATGGTTTTAAAACTTCCATGATTTCATCGATGTTGCTCTCAGCATGGATAGCTAAATCGATAGGTTTAGATAAATCTAAACTGAAGATACCCATGATAGATTTTGCGTCGATCACGTATCTTCCAGAGATTAAATCGAAATCGAACTCAAACTGAGTAATTGCATTAACAAAGGATTTTACTTTGTCAATAGAGTTTAAAGAAATCTGTACTGTCTTCATGATATAAGAACCTCCTCTAAGTACTATCTAATTTATTTTTATAGTAATGGTTTTTGATGGAAAAGTCAACAGAAAAGAAAGGTATATTTTAATAGATATGAAAGAAAATAAAAAGGCGGCATTGCACAATTTAGGGTGTAAAGTAAATGCATATGAAACAGAAGCAATGCAGCAAAGTTTGGAAAAAGCAGGCTATGAAATCGTACCATTTAGCGAGTATGCAGATGTATATGTCATTAATACATGCTCCGTTACAAATATGGCAGATAGAAAGTCGCGTCAGATGATCCATAAGGCAAAAAAGACAAACCCGGACGCAATTGTTGTTGGTGCCGGCTGCTATGTACAGACCAAGGAAGCGCAGGCGTTGGTTGATGATACCATCGACATTGTCATTGGAAATAATAAAAAGCATGAGTTAGTGGCATTATTAGAAGAATATGAAAAAACACAGAAAAAATGTCATAGCATCGTAGATATTAATCATGAAAAACAGGAGTATGAAGAATTTTGTTGGGAGAATTCGGTAAAACCGGAAGGTGCATCCCATACAAGAGCATTTATTAAAGTACAGGACGGCTGTAACCAGTTTTGCAGCTATTGTATTATTCCATTTGCCAGAGGAAGAGTTCGAAGCAGAAATATGGAAGATGTTTTGACAGAAGTAAGAGGGCTTGCGACAAATGGATTTAAAGAAGTGGTGTTAACAGGAATTCATTTAAGTTCTTACGGTATGGACAATGATAGCAGTCTGTTGGAGCTGATTACAAAAGTCCACGAGATAGAAGGAATTGAACGAATCCGTTTAGGAAGCCTGGAACCACGTATTGTGACGGAAGAATTTGCAGAAGTGCTTTCTAAAATGGAAAAAATCTGTCCTCATTTCCATCTATCCTTACAGAGTGGCTGTGACGAAACCTTAAAACGTATGAATCGACGTTACGATACAGCCGAGTACGAAGAAGGATGTAATATTTTACGAAAATATTTTAATCATCCGGCAATTACCACTGATGTTATCACCGGATTTCCGGGAGAGACGGACGAGGAATTTGAGACAACCAGAAATTATTTAGAAAGAATCCATTTTTATGAAATGCACATTTTCCCGTATTCAAAGCGAGAGGGAACAAAAGCGGCAGTGATGCCAAATCAGCTTTCTGAGAATGTGAAAAAAGAGCGAAGTGCTGTTTTACTGGAACTGGAAAAACGAATGTCCGAGGAATTTCGTGATTATTATTGCGGAAAAATGGTTACAGTTCTTATGGAAGAAACTTTTATATATGAAGGAGAGCAATATTTTACAGGATACACGAAAGAGTATGTGAAAGTAGCTGTTCGTACAGAGGAAAATATTTCTAATCAGTTTGTTTCAGGAAAAATTAAGGAAAGACTGACCGGAGATATTTATCTTATGGTTGAATTTTAGGACAATCTATATTAGAATAAATATAGTAATGCTTTTGAGATAAATTGATCCTGTATGAAAGACAATTTGAAAAGAGCAATTGTAAGGGCGTGACAAATATGCAGAACATCAATAATACACAGTATTTTAAAGTTGAAAAAGGACCGGAGCTTCGTGTAGAAGACGTGCTTGAGATTGTTTATCAGGCATTAAGTGAAAAAGGATATAATCCGGTGAATCAGATTGTTGGATATATTATGTCTGGAGATCCAACTTATATTACCAGCCACAATAATGCAAGAAGTCTGATTATGAAAGTGGAACGTGACGAATTAGTAGAAGAAGTATTAAAGGCATACATTAAGAACAATCGCTGGAATTAAGCGATTGTTTCTGATGTGTTTCTTTAAATGTATTTTCTGGTCAGGGTGCTGGGAGCAGTCTGTAAACAAGGGGAAAGTGCGTTTTGAGATTGGAGAACATATGAGAATATTAGGATTGGATTTTGGCTCAAAGACAGTCGGAGTGGCAGTCAGTGATGAGCTTTTATTAACTGCGCAGGGACTGGAAATCGTAAGAAGACAGTCCCCTAATAAATTGCGTCAGACGTTAGCAAGAATCGAAGAAATTATTGCAGAATACAAGGTAGAGAAAATTGCATTAGGCTACCCAAAGAATATGAATAATACAGAAGGGGAGCGTTGCGAGAAAACAAAAGAATTTAAAGAGATGCTAGAGCGAAGAACAGGACTTCCGGTTGTTTTATGGGATGAACGATTAACGACTGTTTCAGCTGACCGTCATATGATGGAGAGTGGGATTCGAAGAGAAGACCGCAAGAAATATGTGGATGAGATCGCAGCAGTGTTCATTTTACAGGGATATCTTGATTATTTGCAGATGCATCCGGAAGAAAAAGAATAGAAGGAGGTAGTGGATGGAAAAAGTAAAATTTAACGACCCGGAAACAAAAGAAGAAGTGGATTTTTTCGTTGTGGAAGAAACACAGATTAATGGAGAAAAATACCTTTTAGTAACGGAAGAAGAAGATGGAGATAGTGATGCATATATTTTGCAGGAGGTTGCAGATGATAACGAAAACATCATGTATGAAATGGTAGAAGATGATGCAAAATTGGCAGCTCTTGGCAAAGTGTTTGCAGAATTGATTGAGGATGCGGATATTGAGTATTAAAGATGAATTATTAAAAAAAATAAAAAAGGAAGAGAAGAAGGTTGACGTGGAAAAGAGTGTAAAAAAAGAAACAGTACCAAAAGATAACGTCAAAAGAACAAGAGAAAAAAAGAACGGAAAAAATAATGGAGGAAAAGAATTGAAAAATCAGGAGCAGACTTCAAAGCTTAAGATTATTCCACTTGGCGGTTTAGAGCAGATTGGAATGAATATTACAGCCTTTGAATATGAAGACAGCATTATTGTCGTAGACTGTGGTCTGTCATTTCCAGAGGATGATATGTACGGAATTGATCTTGTCATCCCGGATGTCACATATTTAAAAGACAACATTGAAAAAGTAAAAGGATTCTTTATCACACATGGTCACGAGGATCATATCGGAGCAATCCCTTATGTATTAAGAGACGTTAACGTACCAATTTATGCAACAAAGCTTACGATTGGTATTATCGAACATAAGTTAAAAGAGCATAACATGCTTACAAAGGTCAAACGTAAAGTCGTAAAATATGGTCAGCATATTAATCTGGGATGCTTTCGTGTAGAATTTATTAAGACAAACCATAGTATTCAGGATGCAGCAGCTTTGGCTATTTATTCACCGGCGGGTATTATTGTGCATACAGGAGACTTTAAGGTGGATTATACACCGGTATTTGGTGATGCCATTGATTTACAGCGTTTTGGAGAAATCGGTAAAAAAGGAGTTCTTGCATTAATGTGTGATAGTACGAATGCAGAGCGTCCGGGATTTACCATGTCAGAAAAATCTGTTGGTAGAACAATCGATGACATTTTTGAGGAAAATAAAAACTCAAGAATTATTATTGCGACATTTGCTTCAAATGTAGACCGTGTTCAGCAGATTATCAATGCAGCCTACAAAAATGACCGTAAGGTAATTGTAGAAGGTCGAAGCATGGTCAATATTATTGGAACAGCCACAGAACTGGGTTATATCAGTATTCCGGATAATACGCTGGTGGATATTGAAGCCATAAAGAGCTATCCGGATGAGAAAACAGTAATTATTACAACCGGAAGCCAGGGAGAGTCTATGGCAGCATTGTCAAGAATGGCAGCGGGTATTCATAAGAAAGTAACAATTAAGCCGAATGATACAATTGTATTCAGCTCAAATCCAATCCCTGGAAATGAGAAGGCTGTTTCTAATATTATCAATGAATTATCTATGAAGGGTGCCAAGGTTATTTTTCAGGATGTACATGTATCCGGTCATGCCTGCCAGGAAGAAATTAAACTGATTTATTCTTTGGTCAGACCGAAATATTCCATTCCGGTACATGGAGAATACAGACATCTGATTGCACAGGCCCGTATTGCAGAAGAATTGGGAATTCAGAAGGAGAATATCTTTATTCTTTCATCCGGAGATGTGTTGGAGTTAGATAATGAAAGCGCTGAAGTAACCGGAAAAGTTCAGGTTGGCGACATCATGGTAGATGGTCTTGGTGTTGGAGACGTTGGAAATATTGTACTTCGTGACAGACAGCATCTAGCAGAAGATGGAATTATTATTGTAGTATTAACATTGGAAGCCGGTTCCGGACAGGTTCTTGCAGGCCCGGATATTGTGTCACGTGGATTTGTTTATGTACGTGGTGCAGAAAGTCTCATGGAAGAAGCAAAACAGATTTTAGACGAGAAAATGCAGTACTGTATGGACAGAGGTATTACAGACTGGGGCAAGATTAAGACGGAGATAAAAGATTCTCTTGGAGATTTTGTATGGAAGGAAACAAAGAGAAGACCGATGATCATGCCAATTATCATGGAAGTTTAGGAATAGGATGATTACGGAAATGGATATGAAGAAAGTTATTTTTAAGTTTGTAAGCATCAGTTTTTCAATATTGATAACACTTTTAGTTGTACTCGGACTTTTTAAGACAGGAACTTACTGTTATGATTTTGGCTACCGCTTATTTACGGAAGAACCAATGGAAGCTGCTCCGGGAACTGACGTAGTGGTGCAGATATCCGAGGACATGTCAGGATATGAAATTGGAAAACTTTTAGAGGAAAAAGGATTAGTGGAAGATGGTTTGCTTTTTTATGCGCAGTTAAAACTTTCTGCTTACGCAAAAGATTTGAACCCGGGCACATATACCTTAAATACCTCGATGGATGCAAATGAAATGATGGCTGTCATGTCCGCTGTTGCAGAAGATACAGAGAGTACAGAAACTGAGTCGGGAGAATAGATGTGATCGTTGATGAAAGATTGGTAACCTATATCAATTCTCTTGATACAGGCAATACAGAAATATTAGATGAAATTGAAAAAGAAGCCATTGAAACCTACGTTCCGATTATCCGTAAGGAAATGCAGAGTTTTTTAAAACTGATTCTGTCCATAAAGAAGCCGCTTCGGATTCTGGAGGTAGGAACCGCAGTAGGTTTCTCGGCAATTCTGATGGCAGAATACAATCCCTCAGATTGTCAGATTGTTACAATTGAGAATTATGAGAAAAGAATTCCGATTGCAAGAGAGAATTTTAAAAGAGCCGGAAAAGAAAAACAGATTACACTGCTGGAAGGTGATGCTGCAGAAGTGTTAAAAGAGATAGACGAGCCTTTTGATTTTATTTTTATGGATGCTGCTAAGGGACAGTATATTCACTTCATGCCGGATGTAATGCGTCTATTAAAAAAGGATGGCATCTTAATATCAGATAATGTACTACAAGACGGAGATATCATTGAATCCAGATTTGTGGTAACAAGACGAAATCGAACCATTCATAAAAGAATGAGGGATTATTTATATGAATTGACGCATCATGAGGAACTTGTAACTTCCGTTCTTCCGGTAGGAGATGGAATTACAGTCAGCGTGAAAAAGTAGTAAAAAAGTGTTATAATAGTAGAAAGGCAGGATATGTTATGAGAAGACCGGAGTTATTAATCCCGGCAAGCAGCCTTGAGGTTTTAAAAATTGCAGTTATATTCGGTGCGGATGCCGTTTATATTGGTGGAGAAGCATTCGGACTTCGTGCAAAAGCAAAGAACTTTACCATGGAGGAAATAAAAGAAGGAATTGAATTTGCACATGATCATGATGTAAAGGTATATATTACAGCAAATATTTTAGCACATAACAATGATTTAGCCGGAGTAAGAGAATATTTTGAAGAGTTAAAAGAGATAAAGCCGGATGCATTAATTATTGCAGACCCGGGAGTGTTCCAGATTGCAAAGGAAGTCTGTCCGGAAATTGAACGCCATGTAAGTACACAGGCAAACAATACCAATTATGGTACGTATCATTTTTGGCATGCATTAGGAGCAAAAAGAGTAGTTTCTGCCAGAGAGCTTTCCATGGCAGAAATCAAAGAAATTCGTGCAAATATTCCGGATGATTTAGAAATCGAAACATTTATTCATGGAGCAATGTGTATTTCCTATTCCGGAAGATGTTTATTATCCAATTATTTTACGGGAAGAGATGCAAATCAGGGAGCCTGCACACATCCATGCCGTTGGAAATATGCAGTTGTTGAGGAAAAGCGTCCAAACGAGTATTTGCCGGTATATGAAAATGAGCGTGGAACATATATTTTTAATTCTAAGGATTTATGCATGATTGAGCATATTCCGGATTTAATTGACGCAGGTATCGACAGCTTAAAGATTGAAGGCAGAATGAAAACTGCGCTTTACGTTGCAACAGTAGCAAGAACATACCGTAAGGCACTGGATGATTATAAAAAATCACCGGACTTATATCAGCAGAATATGCCTTGGTATTTAGAACAGATATCAAACTGTACTTATCGTCAGTTTACCACCGGTTTCTTCTATGGAAAACCATCTGACGAGGCACAGATTTATGATAGTAATACCTATGTGAAGGAATATACATATTTAGGTATTGTAGGGGAGCAGAACGAAGAAGGTCTTTATCGAATCGAACAGCGTAATAAGTTTTCTGTTGGCGAAGAAATCGAAGTAATGAAGCCGGATGGACAGAATGTACTTGTTACCGTAAAACGAATTCTGGATGAGACTGGAAAAGAAATGGATTCTGCGCCACATCCAAAGCAGGTATTATATATTGATTTGGGACAGCCATTAGATATGTATGATATTTTACGCAGGAAAGAAGAATAGACTTAGGAGGCGAAGCGTATGGCAAAGGAGAAGTATGTTGCTTATGTGGGAACTTACACACATGAGAATAGTGTAGGAATTCATATCTATGATATGGATGTGGAAAATGGGTTAATGACAGAACGTAAAGTTGTTCCGATTAACAATCCTTCTGATTTAGTGGTATCAAAGAATCGCCGTTATCTGTATTCCATCGCAGATGAAGGGGTAGAAGCTTTTCGAATTTTGCCGGATGGAGATTTAGAGCCGATTAATGACCAGTGGATTGGTGGTATGAGAGGCTGTTATGTGGAAGTAGATGATGAGAACCGCTATTTATTTGTGGGTGGTCATCACGATGGACGCGTTACCATGATGCATTTAAGAGAAGATGGTGGCATCGGTGAAATTGCAGATGGTATTTTCCATAAGGGAATGGGAAGAAGTATTGCGCAGCGTAATTTTATTCCGCATGTTGACTGTGTGAAATTAACACCGGAACAGAAATTCTTATGCGCAGTTGATAATGGACTTGACCAGGTAAAGATTTACCGTGTCGATTATAATAATGGTAAATTAAAGCTGGAAGATATTATCCGAGGACAGTTAGAATCAGCTCCACGTATGATTCGCTTCTCAAGAAATGGTAAATTTGCGTATATTCTTTATGAATTAATGAATATGGTGGAAGTATATAAATACGATGTTATTGATGATATTCCTGTATTCGAGAAAATTCAGACAGTTTCAACAATGGCACCGAAGGATGATGATGTTTGTGCAGCATCCGGTATGGAAATTTCAAAATCCGGAAAATACTTATTCTGTAGTAACTCAGGCGTAAACTCTGTTGTATGCTATGAAATTGATGAAGAAACAGGTATGCTTTCTACATTATTCAATACAAAGGTAAACAGCGATTATCCAAAGATGCTTGCAATTATGCCGGATGAAAAGCATTATCTGACTTTAAATAATAACTCAAATGACATTATGTTCTATGAGATTGATTATGAAAATAAATTTTCCGTATGGAAAGGCAAGCCGGTTAAGGTTGATAAGCCAAATTGTATTTATATCTTAAAGCTTGAAAATTAAAAATGTCGCTGCGTGGTGTTTTTTGAAGCGTCGCGCGGCGGCACTTTTTTTGAACTAAAAACCCCTCCAAGTCAATCCTGACTGGGAGGGGTTTTTAGTATTTATCACAGAATGCATTAGATATATGTGGCTTACGAATCTAAGACAATCGTGTTTTTTATGATTTCTTGTAAAAATGCTCTAAGGAATCCATACGGGCACTCATATTTGCAAACATTGCATCTACGATAGTGAGTGCAGTCATAGCTTCCACAACAACCACTGCACGAGGAACAATAATCGGGTCGTGTCTTCCTTTGATATTTATATCAATTTCTTCGCCATCCTTATTGATGGTCTGCTGAGTGGCAGAAATAGAAGGAGTTGGTTTGATAGAAGCACGTAAAATAATATCACTTCCATCACTCATTCCGCCTAAAATACCACCGGCATGGTTGGTTGCTTTGGTAACAGTTCCATCTGCATTTTTGCGGAATGCATCATTATTATTTTTTCCGGTTGCCTTTGCAACATCGAATCCATCACCGATTTCAAATCCTTTCACAGCACCAATAGACATGACAGCCTTTGCAAGGTTGGCGTTTAATTTATCAAAAACAGGGTCGCCGATACCGGCAGGAACACCATTAACAATACATTCAACCACGCCGCCGGAAGAATTCTGTTCTGCAATGCAGGAATCTAAATAAGCCATTGCATCTTCTGCAGCTTTTGCATCCGGCATATAAACAGGATTATTTGAAATTTCATTCGCATCGAAATTTTTCTCGTCACAAATGATTGGACCAATGGATTTGCTGTAGGTAGTAAAGGTAATACCAAGCTGATTTAAGATTTTAACAGCGATAGCACCCGCAGCAACACGTCCGATGGTTTCACGTCCCGAAGAACGTCCGCCGCCACGGTAGTCGCGGAAACCATATTTCATGTCAAAGGTATAATCTGCATGTCCCGGACGATAGTAAGAAGCGATTTCGCTGTAATCTCTGGATTTCTGGTCTTTGTTAAAAACCACAAGTGAAATTGGAGTACCGGTTGTTTTTCCTTCAAAGATACCGGATAAAATTTCTACTGCATCGTCTTCTTTACGAGGAGTAGTAAAACGGGACTGTCCCGGTTTTCTTCTGTTTAAAAATTTCTGAATATCTTCTTCACAGAGCTCTAAGCCTGCCGGACAACCGTCAACCACAACGCCGACACCTTTTCCGTGAGACTCGCCCCATGTTGTAATTTTAAATATATTTCCAAATGTAGATCCTGCCATAGACACCTCCAAATGTATTTTTAGAAATAATGCACATTCTTTCTAATTATAAAAGATTTCGCTTTGCGTGACAACAGAAATATGATAAAGTAAAGGTACTGTTTGAGAAAAAGGATGAAAATAGAAGATGAGCGAAAGTTATCTTGTAAAAAAAGTAAAAGAGAAAATTGACTGGAAAGTGACAGTGCCGGGGTCAAAAAGCATGACAAACCGTGCACTTTTAATTGCCGCATTATCTGATGGTGTGGTAGATTTAGAGGGTGTACTTTTTTCTGATGATTCAAGATATTTTTTAAGCTCCCTGCAGTCGTTGGGTTTTGAGCTTAAAATAAATGAAGCAGAGAAAAAGGTACAGATTTTAGGCTGCAATGGAAGTATTCCAAAGAAAGAAGCAGAGATTTATGTAGGAAGTGCAGGAACAGCAGCGCGTTTCCTTACAGCCATGCTAGGGCTTTCTGACGGGGTATATACCATTAATGCTTCGGAGCAGATGAAAAAAAGACCAATGAAGCCATTATTTGATTTGTTAGCAGGAATTGGAGCAGAGATTACATATCTGGAAGAGGAAGGATTTCTTCCAATCAAAGTCAAAGGAGCGGCGAAAGAAGAACGAGTGGAGGTTTCTTTAGATATCAGCAAGAGCACCCAGTTTTTAAGCGCGATGCTTTTGATTTCGCCAATGCTAAAGCAGGGGTTAAAAATTCACATCACAAGTGAAAAAACGGACGGCTCTTATATTCGCATCACAAGAAATATGATGAAAGAATTTGGTGTTGAGGTTTCTTTTGATGGAACAGATTATGAGGTTGGCGCTGCTGCAGTTTACAGATTAAACCATTATGTGATTGAACCGGATATGTCAGCAGCCTGTTATTTTTACGGAGCAGCGGCAATTACCGGAGGAAAAGCAGTTGTTTACAATGTGCATATGGATAACACACAGGGAGATTTGAAATTTTTATCAGTATTAGAACAGATGGGATGTATCGTAAATGATACTAAGGAGGGTGTCAGTGTCACAGGACCGGAAAATGGAGCACTTCGTGGAATTGACATTAATATGAATGATTTTTCAGATCAGACCATGACACTTGCTGCAATTGCACCTTTTGCATCAGAAAAGGTTCATATTTCAGGTATCGGACATATTCGTTTGCAGGAATCTGACCGCATTCATGGTATTGTTACAGAGCTTAGAAGACTTGGTATCAAATGCGACGAGGGAGAGGCAGAAGTAACGATTTATCCGGGAACACCACAGCCGGGACTTGTAGAAACCTATGAGGATCATCGAATGGCGATGGCATTTTCACTGATTGGACTTCGGGCAGATGGCATTCAAATTAATGACCCGTCCTGCTGCAGAAAAACCTTTGAGGAGTATTTTGAGGTGCTTGATGCACTGACAGGTAAACAGGCTTAGGATAATAAAAAGCATTTAAGAAAAATGAAAGCTTTCTAATATTTGAAAAGATACGGAATAATATTAATGACGTAAAGCATTGGGTATCATATAGAAGAGTTTATTAAAACAAGAAAGGCATGAAATTTTATGTATGAATTATTAAAACAGGAAGGCCGTGCAAAACGAGCCATTTTTCATACGGTGCATGGAGACATCCAGACACCGGTGTTTATGAATGTTGGAACAGTAGCGGCGATAAAAGGTGCTGTTTCTACAGAAGATTTGGAACAGATTAAATGTCAGGTAGAGTTATCAAATACCTATCATTTGCATGTGCGTACCGGGGACAAGCTGATTAAGGAAGTCGGAGGTCTTCACAAATTTATGTCATGGAACAAGCCAATTCTTACCGATTCCGGTGGATTTCAGGTTTTTTCTCTGGCAGGACTTCGTAAAATCAAGGAAGAAGGTGTATATTTTAATTCTCATATTGATGGAGCGAAAATCTTTATGGGACCGGAAGAAAGTATGCAGATTCAGTCAAACCTTGGTTCTACCATCGCGATGGCATTTGACGAGTGTCCGCCAGCCCTTGCAGAGCGTTCCTATGTAGAAGCCTCTGTTGCAAGAACCACACGTTGGCTAGAGCGTTGTAAAAAAGAGATGAAACGTTTGAATTCCTTAGAGGATACCGTAAATAAACATCAGATGTTATTTGGTATCAATCAGGGTGCAATCCTTCCGGATGTGCGAATTGACCATGCAAAGAGAATTTCAGAAATGGATTTGGACGGATATGCCGTTGGTGGTCTTGCCGTGGGAGAGAGTCATGAGGAAATGTATCATATTTTAGATGAAGTTGTTCCTTATCTGCCAAAAGAAAAGCCAACTTACCTGATGGGAGTTGGAACACCGGCCAATATTTTAGAGGGTGTAGAACGAGGAATCGATTTCTTTGACTGTGTATATCCAACAAGAAATGGTCGTCATGGACACGTTTATACCAATCAGGGAAAAATTAATCTGTTTAATTCCAAATATGCAAAGGATATGCGTCCAATTGAAGAGGGCTGCCAGTGTCCGACCTGCCGCCGTTACAGCAGAGCTTATGTTAGACATTTGTTAAAGGCAAAGGAAATGCTTGGAATGCGTTTATGTGTGCTTCATAACCTGTATTTCTATAACACAATGATGGAAGAAATCAGAGATGCTTTAGATGCAGGAAACTTCAAGTCCTATAAAGAAGAAAAGCTTTATGGTATGGGACAGATTAACCGTGAGAAGGAAGCAGAAGGAAAATAAGGTTACAGTTTGCAGCGGTAATTTATAAAATAATCATTAAATCGTTTAAAATGCTTGCCGAAAGCAGGGCTTTTGTGTAAAATATTCATTAGTTGCAAAATAGGAAAAGCTTTCCGTTTTGTGTAAGAATAAGATATTTAATTTAGGAGGAAATAAGATGTTATCAATCTTAGCAACAGCAGATCCAACAACAGCATCTGGTGCATTTACAATTATCTGGTTAGTTGTTTTATTTGCAGTAATGTATTTCTTAATGATTCGTCCACAGCAGAAAGAAGCAAAGAAAAAGAACGCAATGTTATCAGACCTTGCAACAGGTGATACTGTTTTAACAACAAGTGGTTTCTATGGTACTGTAATTGATATTACAGATGATACTGTTATCGTTGAATTCGGAAGCAACAAAAACTGCCGTATTCCAATGCAGAAAGCTGCAATTTCAGCAGTTGAGAAGCCGGAAGAGGCGTAAGAATAAGAAAGAATCGACACCGTGTATTCCAGTGGAATATGCGGTGTTTTTGTACAATGGCAAGAGATGGTAATTATGAAAATAATTGGAGTGCCGGGGATTATACTACAGTTTATATAGAAGCGTCATATTTAAGAAAGAGGAAAATCAAAATGGGACATATTTATTTTGTAAGACACGGACAAAGTGTTTGGAACGTAGAAAATAAAATCTGTGGTGCCACAGATATTGCGTTAACAGAGTTAGGGCACCAACAGGCAATTGAAACAGGAAGGAAATTTATTGAACAGGGACTTAACGCAGATGAAATTTTATATTCTCCACTGATTCGTGCGGCAGAAACGGCAAGACATATTTCAGAAATGACAGGGATTCCGGCGCGCATGGAAGAACGTCTAAGAGAGCAGAATTTTGGAAAATATGAATCAACTGCCAGAAATGGAGAAGAATTTAAACAGGCAAAGAGACAGTTTGCATGCAGATATGAGGGCGGAGAATCTATGCTTCATTTAGCGCAGCGCATTTATAATCTGTTGGATGACATTAAGGAGGAATCAAAGGAAAAGACATACATATTAGTTGCCCATAATGGAATTGCAAGAGTGATTCAGTCGTATTTTTTCGAAATGACAAATGAAGAATATGGAGATTTCGGTGTGGCAAACTGTACGATAACGAGATATGATTTTTAGCTGCATAAGCGATAAGTGAGATTGGGAGAAAATAATGGCGTACATAGAATTTAATCACATTACAAAGGAATATGTTTCTGGGGAAACAAATATTAAGGCGTTGGATGATGCCAGTTTTTTTGTGGAAAAAGGAGAACTGGCAGTTATTTTAGGTTCCTCCGGTGCCGGAAAAACAACAGCTCTTAATATTTTGGGTGGTATGGATGTGCCAAGTAGCGGACAGATTTTAGTGGATGGTAATGATGTTACCGGATATAACAAAAAGAAGCTGGTAGGATATCGAAGAACGGACATAGGTTTTGTCTTTCAGTTTTATAACTTGGTTCCAAACTTAACAGCGTTGGAAAACGTAGAATTGGCGGTACAGGTTTGTAAAGATGCCTTAGATGCTTCTGATACTTTAGATAAAGTAGGACTTGCCGAGAGAAAGAATAATTTCCCGGCGCAGCTTTCCGGTGGAGAGCAGCAGCGCGTTTCCATTGCAAGGGCATTAGCCAAAAATCCTAAGCTTCTGCTTTGTGATGAACCGACGGGAGCATTGGATTATAACACTGGAAAACAGATTTTACAGCTATTGCAGGATACCTGTCGGAAAGAAAATATCACAGTGCTTCTTATTACACATAATTCTGCACTTGCTCCAATGGCGGACAGGCTGATACGTTTCAAGAGCGGAAAAGTAATTGAGATTACTAAGAATGAGCATCCTGTATCAATCTCTGAGATTGAATGGTAATAAGGAGAACTATGAAAGCATATACAAAGGATACATTTCGAACCATAAAAAAAGGAAAAAAACGATTTTTTGCCATTATGCTTATTACTGCCTTAGGAGTATGTATGCTGTCTGCGCTAAAGGCGAGCTGTGAGGATTTAAGATATACGGCAGATTCTTTTTTTGATAAGCAGAATCTTTTTGATATATCAGTGGTATCAACCCTTGGGTTAACGGAGGAGGATATAGAGGTACTATCGCAACTTGAAGGTGTAGAAGCAGCAGAGGGCGCATATAGCGAGACCGTATTCACGAAGGTGGAAGATAAAACGAAACAGGCATCCGTATGTGTGCTAAGTGAAACAGGCATTAATGAACCATATCTTTTAGCCGGAGAGATGCCGGATTCTGCTGATGAAATATTAGTTACGAGCAAATATATGTCTGAAACAGGAAAGCAACTTGGGGATTTGCTGGAAATTGAAGAAGATATGGAGGAGGACTCTTCAGATTTTAAGGATACAGAAGATTCAAATGAGGATTCGGGCAAAGAGGAAGAGAATAGTCTTGAGGAAGACCTTGAGATTGAAATCGAGGAAGAAGCAGAAACACCGAATTTTTTATATACCTCCTACAAAATTGTGGGTGTGGTGATTGACGTTACCGACATTAACAGTAATGAAGGTGCAGTGGCATTCCGTTCCAATTCCACAACAGATTATACTTTTTTTGTGCCACAGGATGCGGTGTCTGGCGATGTTTATACCACCGTTTATCTGACATTGGAAAATACAGATGAATTGCTGTGTTATTCCGAGGAATATGAGGCTTTGGTAGAAAAAATTGTAAGTTATCTGGAAGATAATATTAAAGAAGATAGAGAGCAGGCAAGATACACAGCGGTTACGAACGAAGCATGGGAAAAGATTACGGATGCAGAAAAAGAGATGAATGATGCATTTGACAAAGCAGATAAGGAAATCGATGATGCGAAAAAAGAAATCGCCGATGGATGGAAAGAAGTGGAGGATGGCGAAGCAGAAATTGCCGATGTGAAAAAAGAAATTGCGGATGGTGAAATTGAAATTGCCGATGCCAAAAAAGAAATTGCGGATGGTGAGACACAAATTGCCGATGGCTGGGAGAAAATCACAGAGGGTGAAAATGAGTTAGCAAAAGCAAAGTCAGAGCTTTCTGATGCCGAAGCAGAAATCACCGATGGATGGAAAGAACTTGAAACCGCGAAAGAAGAGATTGCCGAAAGACGGAAAATACTTGAAGAAGGTGAAGCAGAGCTTGAAGAAGGTGAGAAGGAACTCGAAGAAAATGAAAAAAAGTTAGTAGCGTCTGAAGGTAATATAAAAAACCAGTTTTTAGATGAGAAGCAAAAAATACAGGATACAATTGATTCGTTAGAAGGCGTACCCGGTCAGGAAGCATATTTAGAGCAGGCGAAGGCTGGCTTGGAGGAGCTTGAAAAACAGGAAGAAGAGGCACTGGCGCAGTTAGAAGAAAGCCGCAATGAGTTAAAGGAAGGACAAAAAACGATTGAAAGCAGCCGTCAGGAATTAAAGGCAGGAAAAATAGAATTAGAAAAAGCAGAAAGTCAGCTGGCAGAAGTAGAAAAACAGTTAAAGGACGGCGAGAAGCAGTTAGAAGACGGAAAGAAAAAGCTTGCAGACGCTGAACTAGAGTTAGCAGACAAAAAAGCTGAACTTAGGGATGCCCAACAGGAGTTAGAAGACGGAAAGACAGAGCTTTTTGATGCTGAGCAGGAATTGGCAGACGGAAAAATTGAACTGGCGGATGGCGAGCAGGAGTTAGCAGATGGCAGGAAAGAGCTGGAAGACGGTCAGAAAGAATTAGACGAGAATCTCATTACTTATGAAGAGAAGAAGGCAGAGGCAGAGGAGAAGCTTGCAGATGCTAAAGCAGAAGTAGAAGATATTAAGATGACAGACTGGTATATTTCTACGAGGACTTCTCTAAGTGGTTATGGCAATATCAAAACGGATGCTGCCTGTATCGAAGCAATAGGAAATGCCTTCCCGGTACTGTTTTTAACAATTGCCATTTTAATCAGTCTTACGACTATCAGTCGAATGGTGGAAGAAGACAGAGGACTGATTGGAACCTATAAAGCACTTGGTTTTACAGATAAGGAAATTCGCAGAAAATATGTGATTTATGCATTGCTGGCATGTATTTTTGGCGGAATTTTAGGTGATATAATGGGATTTGTGGTACTGCCGAATGTTATCTTTATTATTTTCGGGGTTATGTATCAGCTGCCGGGATATTACTTAACCTTTAATTATCTTTACGGTATCGGTGGAATCATCTTATTTATTTTAGGAATTGTAGGTGCTTCTATTGTTTCATGCAGTGCAGAATTGGCTCATATGCCTGCATCCCTGATGAGACCGAAAGCACCCCGTTCCGGTTCCCGTGTACTTTTAGAAAGAGTAACCTTTGTCTGGAAAAAATTGTCCTTCCTGAATAAAGTAACAGTACGAAATCTGTTTCGTTACAAAAAGAGATTTTTCATGACAATCTTTGGAATTGCAGGATGTACAGCACTTCTTATCTGTGGTTACACGATTAAAGATACCGTTACGGAGTTGATGCCTTTGCAGTACGAAGAAACTTACGAATATGATATTATGGCTGTAGCAGAAGATAACGACAAGCTTTTGGAGTATTTGGAGAAAGAAGATAATATCAAAGAATACATCAATGCACTGATTACCAATGTTAAGGTTATCAATTCTGAGGGAAAAGAGGAAACAATACAGTTAATTGTTGTTCCGGATAATACAGCATTAGAAAAATACATTCTTTTGTATGATGAAGCCGGAAATGATGTAAGCCTTGGAAAAGATGATGTTTTTATTACAATTAACGCCGGCAAAGTATTGGAATTTGAAATGGGAGATACCATAACACTCCAGACATTACAGTTAGATATGGCAGACGTAAATGTCACAGGAATTGTAATGAATTATCTTGGTAACAACGTATATATGACCCAGTCAAAATACGAGCAGTTATTTGAAGAGATGGAAGCAAACGGCGCGTTAATTCTTTTTGACGGAACTTCAGAAGAACAGTTAAGCTTTGCTGATGAATTGGCGGAAAAAGAAGGGATTTTATCAGCTGTAGGAACAGATAGTCTTAAGGAAGAATTTGAACCGGCATTCCAGATTATTAATATGGTGGTATACATTATCATTATTTTAGCAGCAGCATTAGCTTTTGTCGTATTGTTCGCATTAGCAACTACGAATATTTCTGAACGGGAGCGTGAGCTTGCAACTATTAAGGTATTAGGTTTCTATGATAATGAAGTACACCTATATGTAAATAAGGAAACAGTGATTCTGACTGCTATTGGAATTTTACTGGGATTTCCGTTTGGCAAAGTGTTAGGGGAATGGATTATGGCAATCTTAAATCTCCCATCTATTTATTTTAAGACAAGCCTATATCCAATCAGCTACGGAATTTCAGCTGTAATTGCCATCAGCTTTGCATTTATTGTAAACTTTATTACCGACCGTTCGCTGGATAAAATTAATCCGGTGGAGGCACTTAAGAGCATTGAGTAAAATGAATTGCATCGAAATAATTTGACGATTGTGGGTGTTATAACACAAGGAATGTGCAAAATGCACAAAAAAATGCCAAAAAAATTGTTAAGTTTGGATAGACTTTTGGCAACAAAGATGGTATTATCTTTCTTGTAAAAACCCCCCAATACATTATATATAGTTTTTGCTATACCCCATAGTAAAAATACCTTCTCCTAAAAAAGACAGCAGATCGACGGCTGTCTTTTTTGCTTTTATAGGTTTAGGGTTTCAAAAGGTCTGTGTAATTGCTATTCGGAACCACAAGAATATGATTTATGTGAGATGGTTGGAGATGAAGAGATATTGGAAATGTCTCAAGTTTGTGAAGAAATAAGAAAAGAGTTGTATGAATAATTAATAAGTCATCAAAGCGTTTGTAAAAGCAGACGCAACCAAAGCTAACATTATTTGGAGTAATTTGTCGTTTCTAGTTGGTAGAATTTATGCAACAAAACATTACAATAATAAGAAAAAGCATAAGGAGGCAATCATTTATGAAAAAAGTATTTCTTGTTATTGGTATTTTTGTTGGAAGTGTTATTTTATTAGCCGTCTTGGCATTGGCGATTTTTTGTTATTCAAATCTGCACTGGTACGATAAATACGCAAAAAACCTAAAAAAAGCAGGAGCTGTAGAACAGCAGGTAACACTTCCAAACGGAAATGTGATAAACTATGGTGAGGTGAAAAATGATAAACCGGCACTTTTATTAATTCATGGACAAATGACAGCTTGGGAAGATTATGCAAATCTTTTGCCAAAGCTTTCTAAAAACTGGCATATTTACGCTATAGATGTTTATGGTCATGGGGAATCAACCCATGAGGAAAGTCTTTATTATCTCAATGTGAATGGTGATGATTTAATCTGGTTTATTGATAATGTGATTTGCGAAAAGACAGTTGTGAGCGGACATTCCAATGGTGCGTTGACGGCAGCATATATTGCAGCTTATGGCGGCAAAAATGTTGTGGGTGTAGTGTTAGAAGACCCGCCGGTATTTTCGACAGAGGGGGAAAACTGGGAAAACAGCTTCGCTTATCTTGATACATACAAACCGCTTCACGATTATAATCAGTCAGAGCAGACAGAGTGCTGGGAAGCATATTATTTGAGACATTGTTATTGGGGTCAGCTTTTTATGGCAGATTCTATGCCGGGTATAGCCAACTATACCCAGATTTACAGTGAAAAGCATCCGGGGGAAGAAGTGAAAAACATGTTTTTACCATCTTCAACCACATGTGTTTTTCACTATGTGGTGAATTATGATTTTGAGTATGGCGAGCATTTTTATGACCTTAGCTGGAATAACGGATATACCCATGAAGAGATTTTATCAAAGATTAAAGTTCCATGTATTTATCTTCATGCGAAGGAAGGGATTTCAGAGACAGGGGTTTATTTGTGTGCAGCATCAAAAGAACAGGCGGAGCGTGCCGTAAGTTATATTGGTGATAATTGTACGTTAATTGAAACCGACACATCCGACCATGTGATTCATACAGCGCACAGTGATGTTTATTTGGATGCAGTAAACAGTTTTTTGAAATAGGAGAGGAAAGAGAGAATGCTGAAAGATAATTTGATAATGCTTAGAAACATAAATGGATTTTCACAGGAAGAAATAGCCGAAAAAGTCGGAATATCCAGACAGGCATATGCGAAGTGGGAAAAAGGGGAAACCGTTCCTGATGTAAATAAATGCGCAAAGCTTGCAGAAGTCTATGGCACAACAATAGACAGCATTCTTAATTTTAATACTCATCAGGAGGGGCTGGTAATTGCACCGGCCCCTAAGGGAAAACACATATTTGGTTCGGTTACAATAAATGAACGTGGACAGATTGTAATTCCAAAAGCAGCAAGAGATGTGTTTCAAATTCAGGCTGGTGACAGATTGATTGTTCTTGGCGAAGACGGGGAAGGACTTGCGCTTGTAAAAGCTGAGATGTTTGAAGAGAGAATGAAACAGGTGATGGGAATGGCAAATGCGATGGTGTGAGATATAGCGTTTGCCGGGAAATATTGTTGAATTTGAAGAAGGCGTGTTTGCAACACCAATTGAAGAAAGCGTCGCAAGAGAAATCATTATGGCGATGGAATAAAAATATAGAAAAAGACAATGAAGAAGGTGTATTATGTCCCAAATTACCAAGTATGCATTAGCAAATTCTTTGAAAAATCTTTTAGTAAAAAAGCCACTGGATAAAATAACAATTAATGATATTACCGAAGACTGTGGTGTAAACCGCATGACATTTTACTATCACTTTCAGGATATTTATGATTTGATTGAATGGATTTGTGCAGAAGATGCAGTAAAAGTTTTAGAAGGAAAGAAGACCTACGATACGTGGCAGGAAGGATTTTATAATATTTTTGAAGCAGTCTTGGAAAATAAGATATTTGTGATGAACGTCTATCATTCGATTAGCAGGGAACAAATAGAAAACTATCTTTATAAGATTACACACAAGCTATTGCTGGATGTGGTAGAGGAAAAAGCAGTAAGTATTTCCATCCGGGATGAGGATAAGAACTTTATTGCAGATTTTTACAAATATGCGTTTGTTGGTCTTGTGTTAAATTGGATTAAAAGTGATATGAAAGAAGAACCTTGTGAAATTATTAACAAACTAACAACTCTGATTCAAGGAGATATTACGCGGGCGATTGAAAATTTTCGTACAGATAGACCAAGGAGTTTTGAAAAAAACGAATAATTTTTTATACAAAAGTGCCATTGTGATAAAAATTTTATCACAGTGGCTTTTTTGTTGATGGAAGAAACATTTTTGAATCGCTATAGTAAGGGCAGATGCAGAAAAACAAAATCAAATGGAGGAAAATATTATGTATTATGCAAGTGGTAATTATGAAGCATTCGCACGTCCACTGAAACCGGAAGGTGTGGATTACAAATCAGCTTATATTATAGGAACAGGTCTGGCCGCATTAACAGCTGCCTGCTATTTGGTTCGAGATGGTCAGATGAAAGGGGAACATATTCATATTTTTGAAAAAGAGCCAATTCCCGGTGGAGCCTGTGATGGATATGAGTATCCGGGGCTTGGATATGTAATGAGAGGCGGAAGAGAAATGGATAACCATTTTGAAGTAATGTGGGATTTGTTCCGTTCGATTCCATCAATTGAGACAGAAGGTGTCAGTGTGTTGGATGAATATTACTGGCTGAATAAAAAAGACCCGAACTATTCACTATGCCGTGCGACGGTCAATCGCGGGCAGGATGCACATACCGATGGGAAATTTGCAATTTCTGATAAAGGCGCGATGGAAATTATGAAATTGTTTTTTACACCGGACGAAGAACTTTATGATAAAAAAATCACAGATTTCTTTGATGATGAAGTTTTAAATTCAAATTTCTGGTTATACTGGAGAACCATGTTTGCTTTTGAAAACTGGCACAGTGCACTGGAAATGAAGCTTTACATCAAACGTTACATTCATCATATTGGCGGACTTCCTGATTTTAAAGCACTTCGCTTTACAAAATATAATCAGTACGAATCCATGATTCTTCCAATGATAAAATATTTAGAGAACTTCAATGTACAGTTCCACTTCAATACAAAAGTGGTAAATGTGGAATTTGATATTAAGCCGGGCAGAAAGCAGGCGAAAAAGCTTGAACTGCTTGTAGAGGGAAAAACAGAATATGTCGGTTTGACAGAAAATGATCTTGTATTTATCACCAATGGCGGCTGTGTAGAAAATTCATCTTTAGGTTCTCAGAACAAACCAGCTGAATTTAATACTACAATTAAGCCGGGCGGCGGTTGGGATATGTGGCGAAAAATTGCCTCACAGGATGAATCCTTTGGTCATCCTGATAAATTCTGTTATGATCCGGAAAAATCAAACTGGATGAGTGCAACAGTGACAACCTTAGATGAAAAAATTGTTCCATATATCAAAAATATCTGTAAACGTGACCCATTCAGTGGAAAGGTTGTAACCGGTGGTATTGTAACGGTAAAGGATTCGAACTGGTTATTAAGCTGGACCTTCAATCGACAGCCACAGTTTCGAACACAGCCAAACGGACAGCTGGTAGGCTGGATTTATGGTTTGTTTAGTGACGTTCCGGGTAACTACGTGAAAAAGCCGATGCGTGAATGTACCGGAAAAGAAATTTGTATGGAATGGTTATATCATATCGGTGTACCGGAGAATGAAATTGAAACGTTAGCAGAAAACAGTGCAAATACAGTACCATGCATGATGCCATATATTACAGCATTCTTTATGCCACGCGCGGCAGGAGACCGCCCAAATGTCGTGCCGGAAGGCTCTGTCAACTTTGCATTCCTCGGACAGTTTGCAGAAACAGCCAGAGATACAATTTTTACAACGGAATATTCTATGCGTACGGGAATGGAAGCGGTCTACACACTATTAAACATTGACCGTGCCGTACCGGAAGTATGGGGAAGCACCTACGATATCCGCGACCTTTTAAATGCAACCGTAAAATTAAGAGATGGCAAACCGGTTACAGACATGAAGCTGGGACTAATTGAAAAAATCGTTTTAAAAGAAGCATTGAAAAAAATTGCAGGCACAGATATCGAAAAGATTTTGAAAGAATATCATGTAATCTAATGATTAAAAAGAAAAACATCACTTTACAAGCAGAACTTTAAAGTTTGCCGAAAAAGTGGTGTTTTTCTTTTTGCGTTATAGAGTTGAAGTGATTGAACCGCCGTGCACGGAAGCCTGCGCATGGTGTTGTGATAGGGCGGGTATTTCATAAATTCCTTCCTACCAGGTTAGGGCAAAAAGTAATAGTAAATTCAAACATTATAACGACAACTTATAGATAACATGAAAAAGAAAAATGGGCTGTGAGGTTGAAATGTTTCCAAAGATACATTATTATAGAGGAAATAAATACTGTCAGTTTTTAATGTGCTAAAGTTTGAGCAAAAAGTATAGAAACAGACAATCGAATAAAAAGAGAAATAAGGAAAGAGGGATTAGAAACATGGAGTGTCAGATTGGAGTCATTTCAGGTGATGGAATTGGACCAGAGGTTGTAGCGGAAGCAAAAAAGGTTTTAGATAAAATTGGAGAGAAATTCGGACATACTTTTAATTATGAAGCAATTTTAATGGGAGGCTGTTCCATTGATGCAACAGGCGTACCACTTACAGACGAGGCGATTGCAGCAGCAAAGGCATCCGATGCTGTATTAATGGGATCAATCGGAGGAAATACACAGACTTCACCTTGGTATAAGCTTGCACCGGAACTTCGACCGGAAGCAGGATTATTAAAATTAAGAAAATCCTTAAATTTATTTGCAAATTTAAGACCTGCATATTTATACGAAGAATTAAAAGAAGCCTGCCCATTAAGAGATGATATTATCGGCGATGGCTTCGATATGATGATTATGAGGGAATTAACCGGCGGACTTTACTTCGGTGAGAGAAAAACAGAAGAAGTTGACGGTGTTATGACAGCAGTAGATACGCTTACATATAACGAAGAAGAAATCAGACGAATTGCAAAACGTGGTTTTGATATCGCGATGAAACGCCGCAAGAAAGTAACAAGCGTTGATAAGGCAAATGTACTTGATTCTTCCAGATTATGGCGTAAAGTAGTAGAAGAGGTCGCAAAGGATTATCCGGAGGTATCCTACGAGCATATGTTAGTTGATAACTGTGCGATGCAGCTTGTAAAAGACCCAAAACAGTTTGATGTTATTTTAACAGAGAATATGTTTGGTGATATTTTATCAGACGAAGCAAGCATGGTAACAGGCTCTATCGGAATGCTTTCTTCTGCCAGCTTAAATGATACAAAGTTTGGTCTTTACGAGCCAAGCGGTGGTTCTGCACCTGATATTGCCGGAAAAGGAATTGCTAACCCGATTGCAACAATTTTAAGTGCAGCAATGATGCTTCGTTATACATTTGATTTAGACAAAGAAGCAGACGCAGTGGAAAATGCAGTAAAACAGGTATTAAAAGATGGATATCGTACCATCGACATAATGCCACAGCAGGAAGAAAAGAAAAGCAGTGTAACACAGGTTGGAACATGCCGGATGGGCGATTTGATCTGCGAACGTATTTAATATTAGGAGGTTCTTAAGATGAAAAGTGATAATTGCAGAACTGGAATGCAGCAGGCACCTCACAGAAGTCTTTTTAACGCATTAGGCTTCACAGAGGAAGAGATGAAAAAACCAATGGTCGGTATTGTAAGCTCTTATAATGAGATTGTACCGGGTCATATGAACTTAGATAAAATTGTAAACGCAGTAAAGCTTGGTGTTGCGGAAGCAGGTGGTGTACCGGTGGTATTCCCTGCCATCGCAGTCTGTGATGGAATCGCAATGGGACACACAGGAATGAAATATTCCTTAGTAACAAGAGACTTAATTGCAGATTCTACCGAATGTATGGCACAGGCACATCAGTTTGACGCATTAGTTATGGTTCCAAACTGTGATAAAAACGTTCCGGGACTTTTAATGGCAGCAGCAAGAATCAATGTTCCTACCGTATTTGTTTCCGGTGGACCAATGTTAGCAGGTCATGTAAAAGGTAAGAAGACAAGTCTTTCTTCCATGTTCGAAGCAGTTGGTTCCTATGCAGCAGGAACAATGACAGAAGAAGATGTTCGTGAATTCGAAGAAAAAGCATGTCCAACCTGCGGTTCATGTTCAGGTATGTATACAGCAAACTCCATGAACTGCTTAACAGAGGCACTTGGTATGGGCTTAGGCGGAAACGGAACAATTCCGGCTGTATATTCTGAAAGAATTAAGCTTGCAAAACATGCAGGTATGGCGGTTATGGATATGTACAACAAGAATATCCGTCCAAGAGACATTATGACAAAAGAAGCAATTATGAATGCTTTAACTGTAGATATGGCTTTAGGATGTTCTACAAACAGTATGTTACATTTACCGGCAATTGCCCATGAAATCGGATTTGATTTTGATATTGCATTTGCAAATCCAATCAGTGAGAAGACACCAAACCTTTGCCACCTTGCACCGGCAGGTCCTACATATATGGAAGATTTAAATGAAGCCGGTGGTGTATATGCTGTTATGAAACAGCTGGCTGACATTGGTTTATTAAATACAGAATGTATGACAGTTACCGGAAAAACAGTTGGTGAAAATATTAAAAATGCAGTGAATAAAAACCCAGAGGTTATTCGTCCAATTGACAACCCATACAGCAAAACAGGTGGTCTTGCAGTATTAAAAGGAAATCTTGCACCGGATGGTGGCGTTGTAAAACGTTCTGCAGTAGTAGAAGAAATGATGGTTCATGAAGGACCGGCAAGAGTATTTGAGTGTGAGGAAGATGCAATTGCAGCAATCAAAGGCGGCAAGATTGTAGCAGGTGACGTTGTAGTTATCCGTTACGAAGGACCAAAAGGTGGTCCTGGTATGAGAGAAATGTTAAATCCAACCTCAGCAATTGCAGGTATGGGCTTAGGTTCTTCTGTAGCATTAATTACAGACGGCCGTTTCTCAGGAGCAAGCCGCGGAGCTTCTATCGGACACGTTTCACCGGAAGCAGCAGTAGGCGGACCAATTGCTTTAGTAGAAGAAGGCGATATCATTCAGATTAACATTCCGGAAATGACATTAAATGTCAAAGTTTCCGATGAAGAAATGGCAGCAAGAAAAGCAAAATGGCAGCCAAGAGAACCAAAGGTTACATCAGGATACTTAACACGTTATGCATCCTTTGTTACATCCGGCAACCGCGGAGCGATTCTTGAGATACCAAAAGAGAAATAGGAAAATGGGAAAGTTTGGGTAATAGAGACTGTTACCTGAATAAACATCCCATAAAGGATAGGAAAGGGGATTAAACAATGCATTTAACAGGTGCAGAAATCGTCATTGAATGCCTGAAGGAACAAGGCGTTGATACAGTTTTTGGATATCCGGGCGGAGCTATCTTAAATGTATATGACGAGTTATATAAACATCAGAACGAAATTAAACATATCTTAACATCCCATGAGCAGGGAGCATCCCATGCGGCAGATGGTTATGCAAGAAGTACAGGAAAAGTCGGAGTGTGTTTTGCAACCTCCGGACCGGGAGCAACAAATCTGGTAACAGGAATCGCAACTGCCTATATGGATTCCGTACCAATGGTAGCAATTACATGTAATGTTACTGTACCATTACTTGGAAAAGACAGCTTTCAGGAAATTGATATTGCGGGTATTACAACACCAATTACAAAGCATAACTTTATTGTAAAGGATGTTACAAAATTAGCAGATACCATCCGCAGAGCATTTAAGATTGCAAAAACAGGAAGACCGGGACCGGTTCTTGTGGATATTCCAAAGGACATTACAGCAGCAAAGACAGAATATACATATACAGAACCGGCAGAAATTGAAAGACTTACAGCAGATATTACAGAAGAATCCCTTGATAAAGCAGTCCGCATGATTGAAAAAGCAAAGAAGCCATATATTTTTGTTGGCGGTGGAGCAGTCATTTCAGATGCAAGTGAAGAACTTCGTGCTTTTGTAAAAAAAGTAGACGCGCCAGTCTGCGATACTTTAATGGGAAAAGGTGCATTTGACGGAACAAACGACCTTTACACCGGAATGCTTGGTATGCATGGAACAAAGACATCTAACCTTGGTGTCAGCGAATGTGATCTTTTGATTACAATTGGCGCACGTTTCTCAGACCGAGTACTGGGAAATGCTAAGAAATTTGCAAATAATGCAAAAATCTTACAGTTCGATGTTGACCCGGCAGAAATCAATAAAAACATCAAAGCACACGCATGTGTTATCGGTGATGTAAAAGAGATTTTAAGCAGATTAAACGAGAAATTACCACAGTTAAATCATAATGACTGGATTACCCATGTGATGGACTTTAAAGTACGTTTCCCAATGAAATATGCAGAAACAGGACTTTCCTGTCCATACATTATTGAGAAGATTGATGAAGAAACAAAAGGCGATGCTATCATGGTGACAGAAGTAGGACAGCATCAGATGTGGGCAGCCCAGTATTATAAATATAGAAAACCAAGAACACTTCTTACATCTGGTGGTCTTGGAACTATGGGTTACGGACTTGGTGCTGCAATCGGAGCACAGGTAGCAAATCCTGACAAACAGGTTATTAATATTGCAGGAGACGGCTGCTTCCGTATGAATATGAACGAAATTGCAACCGCGGTTCGTCAGCAGCTTCCATTGATTCAGGTAGTTATCAATAACCATGTACTTGGAATGGTACGCCAGTGGCAGAATCTTTTCTATGAACAGAGATATTCTGCAACTGTATTAACAGACGGAGTGGACTTCGTCAAACTTGCAGAGGCAATGGGCGCAACAGGATACCGGGCAACAACTCGTGAAGAATTTAACGAAGTATTTAAGAAAGCGTTAGAATCAAAAACACCGGTTGTGATTGACTGCATTATCGACAGTGATGATAAAGTGTGGCCAATGGTAGCACCGGGCGAGCCAATCAGCTCAGCATTTACAGAAGAAGATTTAAAGAAATAAATTTTACATGATATGAGGAAAGAAAGGATAAAATTATGAGCAGAGTTTACAATTTTTCAGCAGGACCGGCAGTATTACCGGAAGAAGTATTAAAAGAAGCAGCAGATGAAATGTTTGATTATCAGGGAAGTGGAATGTCCGTTATGGAAATGAGCCACCGTTCCAAAGTATATGACAAGATCATCAAAGATGCAGAGCAGGATTTAAGAGACTTAATGAATATTCCTGACAATTACAAAGTATTATTTTTACAGGGCGGAGCATCTCAGCAGTTCGCTATGATTCCAATGAACCTGATGAAAAACAAAAAAGCAGGTTACATCGTAACAGGACAGTGGGCAAAGAAAGCATATCAGGAAGCTGCTATTTATGGTGAAGCAGTAAAATTAGCATCTTCTGAGGATAAAACCTTCTCTTATATCCCGGATTGCTCAGATTTAGATATTCCGGAAGACGTAGATTACGTTTATATCTGTGAAAACAACACAATTTACGGAACAAAATTTAAAGAGCTTCCAAATACAAAAGGACATACATTAGTAGCAGACGTATCTTCCTGCTTTTTATCAGAGCCGGTAGATGTAACAAAATATGGTGTTATTTACGGCGGCGTTCAGAAGAACATCGGACCGGCAGGTGTTGTAATCGTAATTATCCGTGAGGATTTAATTACAGAAGATACACTTCCGGGAACACCAACCATGTTAAAATACAAAATTCATGCAGACAATGAATCCTTATACAATACACCACCGGCATATGGTATCTATATCTGTGGAAAAGTATTCAAATGGTTAAAGAAAATGGGTGGTCTTTCTGCAATGAAGAAACACAACGAAGAAAAAGCTAAAATCCTTTACGATTTCTTAGACCAGAGCAAAATGTTCAAAGGAACAGTTGAGGCAAAAGACCGTTCATTAATGAACGTACCATTTGTAACAGGAAATGATGAATTAGATGCAAAATTTGTAAAAGCAGCAACAGAAGCAGGCTTTGTAAACTTAAAAGGACACCGTTCTGTTGGTGGTATGAGAGCATCTATCTACAACGCTATGCCAAAGGAAGGCGTTGAAAAATTAGTTGAATTTATGAAGAAATTCGAGGAGGAAAACGCATAATGTACCAGTATAATTGTTTAAACCCAATTGCCGCAGTAGGCTTAGACCTTTTTTCAGAAGATTATAAAAAAGTTGAAGATTTAAAAGATGCAGAGGCAGCACTTGTAAGAAGTGCTTCCATGCATGAGGTGGAATTACCGGACACATTACTTGCAGTAGCCCGTGCCGGTGCCGGTGTTAACAACATTCCACTTGATAAATGTGCAGAAAAAGGTATCGTAGTATTCAATACACCTGGTGCAAATGCAAATGGTGTAAAAGAGCTTGTATTAGCAGGTATGCTTTACGCATCCCGTGACATCGTAGGCGGTATTGACTGGTGTTTAGATAACCAGAATGATGAGAATATTGCAAAAACAGCTGAGAAACAGAAAAAGAACTATGCAGGAACAGAAATCTCCGGCAAAAAGCTTGGTGTTATCGGTCTTGGAGCAATCGGTGTATTAGTTGCAAATGCAGCTTGCCATCTTGGTATGGAAGTATATGGTTATGACCCATATATCTCTGTCAATGCAGCATGGAGCTTATCAAGAAACGTAAAACACATCAGCAACGTAGAAGATATTTACCGTGAATGTGATTACATTACAGTTCATGTACCACTTTTAGATTCTACAAAGAAAATGATTAACGCAGAAGCAATTGCAATGATGAAACCAACTGCAATTGTTTTAAATTTCGCAAGAGATTTACTTGTAGATGAAGAAGCAATGGTAGAAGCATTATCTGCCGGTAAAATTAAGAAATATGTTTCTGATTTCCCAAACCCAACAACTGTTGGAGCAAAAGGATGTATCGTAACTCCACACCTTGGAGCATCTACAGCAGAGTCAGAAGATAACTGTGCAATTATGGCAGTTCGTGAAATCAGAGATTATATGGAAAATGGTAACATTGTTCATTCTGTAAACTTCCCGGACTGCAGCATGGGTGCATGCACAACAGCAGGACGTGTAGGAATTTTACATAAAAATGTAAGTGGTATGATTAGCCAGTACACAACTATTTTTGGAGAAGCAGGAATCAACATTTCCGGTATGGCTAACAAATCAAAAGGAGATTATGCGTATGCATTATTAGACGTAGATTCTCCTGTAACAGAGGAAGTAATCAGCAAATTAGAAAATGTAGAAGGTGTATTAAGAGTACGTAGGGTGAAGTAGAATGGCGAAAATAAAACCATTTATAGGCATCAGACCAAATAAAGGGAAGGCGGCAGAAATTGCTGCCCTCCCTTATGATGTTTATAACAGAGAAGAAGCAACAGAGGTAGTAGAGAAAAATCCGGAATCTTTTTTGAGAATTGATCGTGCAGAAACAAATTTTCCTATTTCTGTAGATACTTATGATGATAAGGTTTATGACAAGGCTCATGATTTATTATGGGAAAAGGTAGCAGATGGTTCTTTTATCCGTGAAAATAAGAAGTGTTATTATGTTTATGAACTGACAATGAATGGAAGAGTACAGACAGGAATTACTGCATGTGCTTCGATTGATGACTATCAGAATAACGTAATTAAGAAACATGAGAACACAAGAGAAGAAAAGGAACTTGACCGTATCCGTCATGTGGATGTATGCAGTGCCCAGACAGGTCCAATTTTCCTTGCATATCGTTCCAACGAAACAATTAATCAGATTGTAGAGCAGGTAAAATCCGGCGAAGCAGAATATGATTTTACTTCTGAGGATGGCATCAGACATCGTGTATTTGTAATTTCTGATGATGCCATGGTAGCTGCATTAGAAGAAACATTTGCAGGCATTGATGAAATCTATATTGCAGATGGACATCACAGATGTGCTTCTGCTGTTAAAGTCGGATTACGACGTAGAGAAAAATATCCGGATTATACAGGTGAAGAAGAATTTAACTATTTTCTTTCCGTATTATTTCCAGATGACCAGTTAATGATTATGGATTATAATCGTGTTGTTAAGGATTTAAATGGCAATTCCTTTAAAAGCTTTTATCATGAAGTGGAAAAACGTTTCGATGTAGTGGAACTTAATGCAAATGAAGATAAAAATCCAAAGGAAAAAGGACATTTTACTATGTATATGGAAGGTCATTGGTTTGACTGCGCAATCAGACCGGAGGATATTCCTGCAGATGATCCGGTAAAAGCATTGGATGTATCCATCTTACAGGATATTCTTTTAAATCCGGTGTTGGGAATCGGTGATCCAAAAACAGATGCAAGAATTGACTTTGTTGGCGGAATTCGTGGAATGGAAGAGTTAGTGCGCAGATGTGAAGATGACTGTGCGGTTGCTTTTGCCATGTATCCAACTTCCATTCAGGAGCTTTTTGCGGTGGCAGATGCAAATCTTTTAATGCCGCCAAAATCAACATGGTTTGAGCCAAAACTCCGCAGTGGTTTATTTATTCACGAGATTGAAAAATAAGGAAATCAATAAAGAGTGGAGGAATAGTAATGATATTAAGCATTGAAACCACAGAGGCTGCAGAAGCATTAGCAGAAGTAGGGGAAGGAATACAGGAAATGAAAGAAAATCCGGGTGTGATTCGAGCTTATTTTGAGAATATAATGCCTGATATTGTGAATTTTGCGTTACAGGTTGTGATTGCAATTTTAGTTTACATTATCGGTGCAAAGGTGATTCGTTTTATTGTAAAGCTGATAAAGAAATCTATGGAACGCCGGGATGTTGATACAGGTGTGATTCAGTTTTTAACTGCGCTGATTAAATATGGCTTGTATACTATACTGATTATGACGATCCTAAGTGTATTCGGTATTGCAACAACTTCTGTTGTGGCAGTGTTAGGTTCTGCCGGAGTTGCAGTGGGGCTTGCTTTGCAGGGCAGTCTGTCAAACTTTGCAGGTGGTGTACTGATATTGTTATTACGACCATTCCGTGTTGGAGATTATATTGTTCAGGGTGGAAATGAAGGAACTGTATTTGAGATTTCACTTTTTTATACCAAATTAAATACAGCAGATAACAAGGTGGTAGTGATTCCAAATGGCGCATTGTCAAATAATACGATTACAAATGTTTCACATATGGTAAAAAGACGTGTGGATGTGGCAGTCGGAATTGGTTATGAGGCAGATATCCGTACTGCAAAAGAAGTTTTGTTTGAGGTCGCACAGAAGGATCCGGCACGTCTTGCAGAGGAAGATGCAGTTGTTTTTGTAGATAATCTTGGTGCTTCTTCTGTAGATATGGGAATTCGTATCTGGGTAAAGGCAGAAGATTACTGGGAAGCAAAGTGGCGTTTGACAGAAAATGTTAAATATGCACTAGATGCACATAAGATTTCCATCCCATATCAGCAGATTGATGTGCAGATTAAACAATAAAAGTGAAAATAGTACTAGAAATATTATAAAAAACGTTGACATTGCTACCAATCTATGGTAAATTCAAATATGTTAGTGCATAGAAAATGCACAAGTAAGTGTTCTAATGTATTAGGAGGATTTAAAGTTATGCAGCAGGGAACTGTAAAATGGTTTAATGCAAAAAAAGGTTACGGATTTATTTCAGATGCAGAAGGAAAAGATGTTTTCGTTCATTTCTCAGCACTGAACATGGATGGATTCAAAGAATTAAAAGATGGTGAGAAGGTAGAATTTGAAGTTACTGATGGTGAAAAAGGACCACAGGCAGCAAATGTAAGCCGTATCGCTTAATGATTTTAATAGATAGAATAATCTAAAGAATGCGAACCAGGAAAGGTCGTCTGACAAAACGTCAGACGACCTTTTTGAAATTCGAAATTTAGGGACGCAGCCTAAATTCCGAAATTCGGGGACGCAGCCTAAATTTCGAAATTCGGGGACGCAGCCTAAATTCCGAAAT
>X314_Red_Deer__coassemble_16_pt1 | contig 42790 bp, 40 predicted proteins | sample X314_Red_Deer__metabat2_high_PE_002 | metagenome-assembled genome bin X314_Red_Deer
TGGATTCCTCTGCTTCCATGGTAAGCGTCAGTTTCCCATGCTCCCCCTGTCCTGAAGTAATCTCTAGGGCAAGAATGGAACCATGCTGTATTGGTGTTTGCAGTATAATGTCTGCTACTGTGTATTTTCCTGTTGCCACTATATTTATCCTCTTTTTCTTTATCAATCAATTTCTATATTTACTTCCGGTCTTTCTTCTTTTATCCCTTAAATTTATATCCTGTTTTTCCCGGATTATTTTATTACCTTCATCATCATCATTGTGCCTTCTGACTTCTCACCAAGTATTTCATTAATTGGTCGGTCTGGCATTTCTGCACATATAAGTCCCTTTTCGCCCCTTGTAATCGTACAAAAGGATTCTTCTCTGCAAGACTTTCCTGCAGTTTTTTTGGCTCCTGAGACAGCCTCAAGCTTTTTACTGCCGATAGCAGAATTGCCAAGCATCTGTCCCTTTAAGGATTTGCTCGCCATTGTGCGTCCTACTGCTGCCCCTGCAGCCAGTCTTCCTGCAGTACGCACTCCCTGCATTGCCACACTGCCGGTATCAAACTGTGCTGCAAGACTTCTGCTTGTCATTACCGGTTCTGCAGAAAGGCTCTGTCTCGTATTATATTTTCCGGCAAGTTCCCGACTGCTCATAATAGGTCTTGCAGCTTCTTCCATAAATCCACCCATCGGTGCTATTTTTCTGGCAGAACCAAGAATTGCTACCTCTCCCTGCTCTAATTCCAGACTATCGGCTGATAAATCCATTGGAAAGGACATTTTTGCAGCAAATCCCAGTCCTGTAAATAACGATGCTAATCCTAACATAGATACTGCAACCGGTCCCTGGTCTATCATCCCCGGTATACTCTGCTGCTGTTCTACACCGCGGATAACCTCCGGAAATCCCATCGGGCTTCCTAATGCCTGCAAGGCATTAAAGGCCGCCACACAACCGCCGCCAATGGCTGCTGCATTGGCTCCTGCAACATTAAAATTAGATAAGCCCGCTGCTCCCGTCAGATATCCTGCATCATTGATACTGTCTGCCGGAATCATCTGTGTACTGTTGCTGCTATAATTCTGTGCACTCATCTGTGGGGTACAGCCATAAGCCTGTGCTAATATATCAGCGTTCTCGGCATACCACTCGGCTGCTTCTGCTGCCATGGCATCTGCTGCACTATTCATCTCCCGAATCTTATTTTCCATATCCCCCGGCAGTGTATCAAGAATATCCGATTCCGGCTCTGTATTTTGGGCATCCTCACCACTTTGAGTAGTCGCTACGGCATCCGGGTCATCTGTTATCGTAATGAGTCCTCCATAGATACACGTCAAGTCACATTCCCTTGTAACTGCCGGTGCTCCATCTAACCGGTTATCTTTATTAGGTACATTCCATGACATTAAAGTTCTTGGCGAACATTTACATCCTTCACTTCCTACCGCATCCTTTATCGCATCGATTGCACCAAATAATGGACTTACCTTACTTAATACCTCCGCTGCTGCATTTTTCGGATTCATTGATGAAGTACATCTTCCAAAATGCATAATATGATCTCCGCCCTTATGATCATTCGCATTCAGTAACGGATGGTCATTATCCTGATAATATATTCCATGGTCCTTTGGAAGATTTAAGTACTGGCAAAAATCTTTCGTTCCACAACTACAGATTGCAACTGAAAGTCGTTTTATATATTCATCCTTATCCTCCACAACAGTTTCTTCTGTTGTCGTCTGCTCTACCGGCTGACCTGTTGTTTCTTCCATTTATCTCACCTCTACCCTCTCTAATCTGACTCCGTAAGGATGTCTTCTGCTGATGCTCTCTGCTAAGGCTAAAGACACCAGTATATAATTTTCCTGGGTTTCCTCTGCCTGAAAGATATCCACATTCCGAAGTCTGTTTTTATCTAATATCAACGTTGTAACTGCTCCATTCGGTTGAAATTCTACATCCGGATGAAGACATTTCATTCTCGAAAGCTTTGGAATCCAGTAATGCTTTGACTCCTCTAATACCTTTTCTTCCAGCACACGCTCCCCTTCTACCGGCAATACATGAAAGGATTTCCATTCGATAGAATCATCATAAAGACTGATAATACTCTTTAAGGAATCTCCTAACATAAAGGTCGGCTGTGTCAAAAGCTCCGGCTTCTCAATATCTTCTTTGTAAAAATAATTGTAAACTCCGCTTTTCGGAAGGCTGTTATAATTCTCCTCTGTCAGGCGGTACGGATAATTAGTATTCTCCCTGATAATTGGTGACAGAGGTGTTTTTACACTTGATTTTAATAAAAAATATTCCATTCCTTTTCTCCTCTACTCCATCAGTTTTCCATCCATGACACAGGAAATAAAGCTCACCTTACGGTAAATCTCCTGCAAACTAAGAGGCTTTGATGTATCCGGCTTTGCTTCCTTTTCCATTCCCTCCATATCCGTATTCATAAAATGACAGTCGATAAAAGTCGCTCCATACAGCGAACCGGACTTCATAGTTACGTCACGAAACAGACAGTTCACAAACCGGACATCCTTTAATGCAACCCGTTCAAAGGTACACTTGCTGAACTCACAATTTACAAATCTTGACTGCGATAAATCCATATCTGTAAATTCCCTGTCGCGATATTTTTTCTCACTGATTTTCTGGAAAAGAAGTGGCTGCTCCTTCGGATTGGCTACGATATCTATTTCCGGTACTTTGGCATATAATATTTTCTGCCAGTCTAAATATTCTCCTACCGTGATAATAAATACCTCTGCCAGCTGCATCTCCTTAAAATGCTCTAAGTAATCTGCATCTGCAAGGTAATATTTTAAATTCATTACATAAAGCTTTATTACCCGCTCAATCGTCCGGCTCATATACTGCTCAAGCTGTGCTTCCCTGATGAAACGCTCTGCTTTACATTCTTTTACGCCCTTTTCTAAAGCTTCTTTATAAGCCTCCCATTCCGTAAAGAGAAAATCCGCATCCATATACTGATAAGCAATATTTAATCCCGCTTCTTTTCCCGCATCATAGCAGTCAAAGCGAAGCTTCGGTGCACCTTCCCAGAGTGCAGTTCTTAAAACAGATATTGCTATCTGTCCGGCAGGAATCGGCTGTATTTTTTGCATTTTTGCAATTTTTTCCATAAATCCTTCCAATTCCTTTGTAAGCTGCGCAGTTATCCTTTCATTATTTGCTATCAGATATTCTGTTGTTTTTTGAAGTAATGCCGTTGTTGCCGGCTCATAATAATCTTTTTCATACTGTGCCAGATAATCTTTCCGCTCCATACTACCCTCGTTTCTATTCTTTTATTTAATCAGAATCTTCTTTCCTGCCATCTGAATTTCTTCCGGTGTCATATCAATATAAGAAGAACCGGTACTTAAAAGAATTTTATTTTCTGCCTGAACGGTTAACTGATTCTGTGCATAAAGCATCATATTATTGACCGTCATTACGTTAATGTCTTTATCCGAACTGATGGTAATTCCGTTTTCATCCTCTAAATTAATAAATACCTTCTCATCCTTACAGGTAATAAAGATTCCTCCTTCGGTAAAAAGAATCTCCTTTCCTGCCGGAGAACGCCACTTTTTATGCTGTGGATTATCCAGTGGTGAAACATTTACGGAGCTGGCTGCAAAGGCATCCTTTTCATTATCCGATGGGAAAAATACCCGCACATCATCTCCTACCTGCGGCATACAATAAAATCCACTTCCATCACTGGAGGAATATGCCGTTGAATACGGAAGCCAGAGATTACCGCCCCCATCATAGCTTTCATCAATATCTACTAAATGTACCTGCACCTTATCCTTTTCTACTGCCTGTACTTTTCCCTTAAACATTCTTCCTGAGGCTGTCTGGTTATATCGTGCCGGCTGTGCAAAGGACTGTTTCTTAGAGGTAGATACGGTGGTTCGTAAAATACCATCCTTTAATGTGGCATGAATATGTCCTGCCTGTCCGCTGCTTCCACCATAGGTTACGGTATCTCCTAATTCCATATACTGCATGGTAGAAATACCGGTGCCTGACGCGCCGCTTCCGGTCTCCGCTGCCGATACATATTCCACATCCGGCAAATCATAGCTTTTTCCACCCTTTGGCACACCAATGGTGATTACCGGCTTATCTGTTGTAACATTGGCACAGATTGGTGCTTCAAACTGGGAAGCCATACGTCCGGCAAATTCCCAAGGTGTCTCCTGATACTGCATAATTAACTGTCCGGTTGCTTTGTCACTCACTTCCATTTTTACGGTTGCTTTTCCGTCAATGGCTTTGCTGATTACCTCTTCATAAGTGCTTCCCAGATTCTGGAAGCTTTTATTATTTTTCTGCATATCAAGACGATAAGCAGTTGCTTTTAAACCAACGGTAAGTAATGCATAATCAGCCATTTTCGATACAGAGGCACTATCCACAATTCCTACAAATAATGTACCCGGTTGTCCACTGGCGGTTGTTGTTATTTTAAGCTGTGTTGTACCATCGGCGCGGCTTGCAAAGGCTTCCCCCTCTGCAATGCTTACTTCACCGGTAACTGTTGCTGTTCCATAAGTATTCATTCCATGGTCAATAACTAACTCTGTTACTTTACGAATCGGTGTCCCCTCCACCTTAAGATTCTGATACGTGATTGTTTCCATCTTCTGCATCCTCCTTTATCACCACACTATCAATAATTTCCTTTATCAACGGAACCATTCTGTCATAGTTTTTTGCCGGACACGTAACTGCCCCGATAAATAATCTGTTATCCCCAAGACTTAAATAAAACTGTGTATTGTAAACTGCCATATCCACACCATTTGTAGCAATTTCCATAAGTCCCATATTCCGTTCTTCTTTTTTAATCACTACATTCGATAAAATTCTTGCCTGAGGTCCGATACGTTCCATTACCTTCTGTGCCATACCCATAAATTTCGGGATACCATCATCCGGCACAAGGTTTTCAGTCAGATTCAATGTGATCTGAAAGGATATATCCCCCGATGCAAAGGCATATTTTGGTGCTTTTCCGTAAGGATATAATGCGTCCTTTAATTCCTCATCTAATTCTTCAAATTCCTCCGGCATCATAATTGACAGCCCATATTCTTCTACTTCTCTTCTTGCAAAAGAAACCACTTTTCCAAACAAATGAATTGGCCCGTCATAGATAGACTCTGCCTTTTCCTTTTCCATTGCTTCCTTTTTCTCTTCCTTCTGCTGCGCAGCCTGCATTGCTTTTCGCTTCTTTATAATTTCCTCATCCTGATAATTCATAGTTTCCTCCATTTATTTACACTTTCCTACTAATCTACAATCATTCTTCTTGGTTCTCTTATTTGGCTTCTCTCCGGCACACCATTTTTTTGCTGACGCAGTATACTGCATAATCCCTTATAAATTTCTTCATTGGTATAGCCCGATGCTTTTCCCTTTCGCTTTTCTGACAGATAAAACTCTATCAGCCCACGGTTTAAGCTTCTGCCCTGCATGCCATATATCTGCTGTAAAAAGCAGATATCCTCCGGACCCTTTCTGCTGCTTTCTCTAAGTTCCTTCGCAAACTGCTCTAAAATCTGCGGATGAATCCCCGGTTCTTTATAGCCTGCATAATCTGCATGTATCAGCTGTAACGTATCATATGCTGTCCCCATATCCTCTAAGCTGCGATAATCATTTCGAAGTCTTGCCCCGTTTTGCACCTGCATACGGCAGATTTCTATTTCGTTATTCTTTTTCTCTGTATCCGAATCTATGATGAGATGTACATTCACACACTCAAAATCCGTTCCTATTTCTTTATCCGTTATGGACAACTTTACAAACTGCAGCTCATTTTTTTCTAAAATCGGCACACTTTCACTGCCATCCAGTACCAGAATGGTGTCATTATATTTCACCAGTCCGCCTCCAATGGTAAGTATCCCATCCGATACCTCTGTCTTTAACCCACAGATAATTCCATCACTGTATTCCAAAAAACCAGCTGCTGTCACATCCACCATGTACTGCTTCATGGCTTCTAACATTTCCTGTGTCAGAATACTCCCTCGTTTAAAAATTGGTATTTTATACCCTGTCATCTCTCTTTAACCTTTCCTTTAATATAACAGTATTGCATCCAGTTCCATGCATGCCTCTTCCCCGATTACACCAAAGGATGTCTTCCAATAGATATCCACGGTATAACCAAAGGGAAGAAATGCCTCCCCTGCAAACGCAAAAACTGCTTTATCTGTCATATTCTCTTCTCTCCCCATATATAACAGCAGGCTGTCTTTTTTCCTGCGGTTTTTATAAAGTACTCCATCACCTAAAAGTGATATCAATGCCTTTCCATAAAGCGTTATACTTTCTTTTTCCTGCTCTAAAAGAAGCAGGTAATAAAGCGCCCTATTCTGCTGCTCCGGTTCCATTTTTTCAAATGCAGCCTTTAGCTTTTCTCCATATAACCCTTGACATATTTCCATTCGGCGCAGCTTTTTATCATAATCTGCTGCTGTGGAATTATTTTTCTTCTCACAATTTTTTATAAAGCGAAACAGGCTGTCTGAAAGAAGCTCTTTTGTCTCCTGATTCAATTGCAGCTGTGCTATGGTATCTATATAAGTTCCATAACGATACTTCGGGTTTCCCCACAAATGCTCCATTTCCCTTCTCCTGTCTTTCTATTAATTATCCTATATCGCCTTATACACAGGCGACACAATGATATTCCGGGTAAACTAACTGCATACGGCTTAGCAAAAAGCTTAAAATATCCTGATTCCCCGGATTTTCCTTATCCTTTAGCTCACAGGCAAAATAAAGCTTAGGTGCATCCTTTGCATTTCTTATTTCCTCCGGCAAAAAATCATCCATGGAATACGTTCTTATCTCTTTCCGATTCTCCGGCAGCCCGGTAGAAACTCCTATCAGACGCACATCCTCTCCCTTTAAAAGCCCTGCAGCAAAACGAATTGCTTCTGCCTGAGTTCTTATGTAAGGACGTTTTATATCATTACCATTTCTCAGATAACTGTCTGATACATTTCTATTTGATACCTGTGTAACAATCTCCCTAAGACTCCATTCTCTTGGCTTTCGCTCTTTACATACAATCACAAAGTCTCCTTTTTCTTCTGTCTTAATTTCACTAATATCTTCCGCTTCCTGTACCAGATAGACACAGTCCTTTCGGAGTTTTTCCTCCTGAATGGTATGCAAAAAGGCAATTCCTTCCCATGTTTCCTGTGGGTAAGAGCCTGTCTGTACCTTCCTTTGGGTCACATTCCATAGCGGTACATAATCCGGCAGTAATATTTCCCGGTATCTCCCAAAATCTACCTTTACTTCCAGTACTTCCTCATCCTTCGGACAATCTGCCTCTAATAATACCACCTTTAACAGCTTATGCAGATGCGGTGCATTTACCGTTTTCCATTCCATACCATTACAGATAAAATCCTCGTAAAGCTGAAATAATTGTTCCTTATAGATACCGGATTCTTCTAATGAGGCTTTTCCTTTATAACTACCATACTCCGTAATGATTTCCACCGGAAAATACTGCTTTGTATGAATTAATTCCAGTACCTTGTCATAGCTGTCCTTCACATAGACCTGATACAGTTCATATCCCTCTCCTGTAACAACTGCGTCTATCATTTCCTCTGTACAAATCAGTGTCTCTTCCATATCCTTCTTTCGCATCGGATATAAAAAGGTATCTGTCAGATCCACTTCCCTGCGGGGCTTTATTGCAGTAAAAATTTCATAATCCTCTGCTGCATTTCTTTGCCTTGCCAGCCGCTCATCCAAAAGACGGTAGGATTTTTGCATTTCTTTATAAAATGGCTCTAATATCCTGTTATATATTTCTTTTGCTTCTCTTCGGATATTCAAATCCTCAATTTGCAACAACTGCTGCTCTATCAGTTCTTTTTCATCATATTCGTCTTCCAAAAAATTCAACTATTTATCCTCCATATACAGCTTCCATCTATCCAGCCATATTGTTAATTCTCTCAATTCCTTTTCCTGACTAGAATCCTCTCCCAATACCTCAATTCCTGTCAGTGCATACCCGAAGGGTACTCCCTTGTCTTCCAAAAATAACTCCGTATCTATTCCAAAACTATGAAAAATTTCCTGCAATGCTTCAGCGGAAGCGATATCGTTTGTCATTTCTCTGTCATATTCCTTATTTACTGCCTGAAAACGTTCTCGTGTAAGGGCTGTTTTTTTCTGTTCTCTGGTAATATTCGGTAAAATTACTTTCTTTATAACATCCTCTTTATAAAGCTTTTCATTTACTGTTTCTATGTAACGCTTTAGTGCCGGAATTACGCTTTCTTCCGCCAATTCTTCCACTGTACAGTTTGTTATTAAAAGCGGTGCCGCCTCAGGCTTTTCAAAATAACGGTAACAGGTAAACAGCGTCTGTATCATCGGTGCTGCCTGCCTTAAAAAATGCTCTTTCGCTTTTTTATAAAGCTCCTTCTGCTCCTTTAATACTGCCTCTAACTGTTGTCTTTCTTCTTTTGAAAGACTTTGACAATTCAGCATCAGATTCCAGTATAAAAGTGTATCTTTCTCTATCGTTTCTCCTAACAGTTGTCGAAATATTTCCTCACTTCTCTGGCTATGGTATCTGCTCTTTTGAAAAGGCTTAGATACCGCAATGCATTGTAAGGACATCCCCTCTTCGGCAGCTGCTACAAAGCGTCTGCTTCGCTTCTCCGCCTTTTCTAAATAAGCTTCTGCTTTTGTTATTAACATTTTTGTCAAAAATAAGTCGTCAGAAAAAAGCGGTTCACATGCTTTAATCTGCGCTTTTGCTTTTTCTATTTTATTCTGTCTGATATATGTAAAAATCTGTTCCTGCACTTTTATCCATTCTGATTCTTTTAATTCATCCTTTACTAAAAGTGCTTCTTCTAAATCCTCTTTTGTAATAACAGTGTATTTTCCCTGCCGGATTGTTTCCCATAAATGAATCATCTGCCAGAAAAATCCATCTTTATGGCAGATGGGAATTGTTATCTGTTCTGTACCTAAAGAAACAACTACTTCCGGCTCAAAGCGTTCTACAATTTCTGCCATGGAGTTTACGGTCAATTCTGCTTTCAGTTTCCAGACTTCCTCATCCGTCAGACTGATATTTTCTTCTGCCGGACTGCAAATATATTCTATAAAACCAGTCTTTTTCTCATTGTATTTTTCTATCAATAATGTCGTCATTTTTCTTCTCCATAATTGTAGTATCAACATACACTTTGTAAGTTTACCATACCTTGGAAAATTTACTACATATTTTTTTTTAATTTTACTATTTTTATGTTAAATCAGGAAATATTTCCTATAAAGTTAAAAAAAAGTAACCCGGAAAAATCCGGGTTACTTTTCATAATTCTATTTTGCCAATGAAATTCACTCTCAATTAGTGAATCTCGTTGTGATATTCCTGAAGTGATTTCATTTCACTTTCCGGATGTGTCTTCACATAGTGAATACCTTCTGCAGTTGCTTTTGCTGCTGCAAGTGTTGTCATATAAGGTATTTTTGCTTTGATTGCTGCTTTACGCAGGTAACTGTCATCTACTGCACGTTCTTTTCCGATTGGTGAGTTGATGATAAGCTGTATCTCTCCATTTGTAATCATGTCGTTGATATTTGGACGTCCCTCGGAAAGTTTGTTTACTCTCTCAGCTTTAATTCCTGCTGCAGTGATTGCTTCGTATGTCTTATTTGTTGCAATCACCTTGAATCCATCTTCTGCGAAGCTCTTAGCCACTTCAACAGCTTCTGCTTTATCCGCACTGTTTACAGAAATTAATACAGTTCCTTCTAATGGAAGTTTTGACTGAACGCCTTCCTGTGCCTTAAAGAATGCCTCGCCGTATGAGCTTGACATACCAAGTACTTCACCGGTAGAACGCATCTCAGGTCCTAATACAGGGTCTACTTCCTGGAACATATTGAATGGGAAGGCAGCTTCCTTCACACCGTAGTTTGGAATTACCTGTTCCTTTAAATCCTTAATCGGAGATGGACGACCTGTAATTTCTGCTGTAATAATATCTGTTGCAAGAGGAACCATACGAATGTTACATACCTTAGATACCAATGGTACCGTACGGGATGCTCTTGGGTTTGCCTCTAATACATATACTTTTCCTTTTTCAATTGCATACTGCATGTTCATAAGACCTTTTACATGCATCTCTTCAGCAATTCTACGTGTATACTCTTTAATTAATGCAACGTTTTCTTCTGTAATATGAGCAGAAGGGATAATACATGCGGAGTCACCGGAGTGTACACCTGCAAGCTCGATATGTTCCATAACAGCCGGAACAAATGCATTTGTTCCGTCACTGATTGCATCTGCTTCACATTCTAATGCATTATTTAAGAAACGGTCAATTAAGATTGGGCGGTCTGGTGTAACACCAACGGCTGCCTTCATGTATTCTGTCATGCTCTTATCGTCATAAACGACTTCCATACCACGTCCACCAAGAACGTAAGAAGGACGAACCATAACCGGATAACCAATCTTGTTTGCAATTTCAATTGCTTCTTCTACATTTACTGCCATTCCTGATTCCGGCATTGGGATTTCTAATTTTTCCATCATTGCACGGAATAAGTCACGGTCTTCTGCAAGGTCAATAACTGCCGGAGAAGTTCCAAGAATCTTAACACCGTTTTTCTCTAATTCTGCTGCAAGGTTAAGTGGAGTCTGTCCACCAAACTGTGCGATAACACCCAGTGGTTTTTCTTTCTTATAAATGCTTAATACATCTTCTAATGTAAGCGGTTCGAAATAAAGTTTATCAGAAGTATCGTAGTCTGTAGAAACTGTTTCCGGGTTACAGTTTACGATAATTGTTTCAAAACCTAATTTCTTTAACGCCTGAGCAGCGTGTACGCAGCAGTAGTCAAATTCAATACCCTGACCGATACGGTTTGGACCGCCACCTAAAATCATAATCTTTGGTTTTTCTGTGCTTATAGGATTCTTATCTTCTGCGTTATAAGTTGAGTAGTAGTATGCACTGTCTTCTGTACCGGATACATGAACACCTTCCCAAGCTTCTTCTACGCCTAGCCCGATTCTGTGGTTACGGATATCTTCCTCAGAAATCTCAAGAATCTGGCTTAAGTATTTATCAGAGAAACCATTTTTCTTAGCAGCAATTAACTGCTCATCGGAAGGCATACTTCCTTTATTGGCAAGTAATGCTTCTTCTTCCTCTACTAACTCCTTCATCTGTTCAATGAAATATGCTTTTACTTTCGTGATTTCAAAGATTTCTTCTACTGTTGCACCTTTGCGAAGTGCTTCATACATGATGAAATGACGTTCGCTGGATGGTGTAATTAATTTCTGTAATAATTCTTCTTTTGTTAATGTATCAAAGTCTTTTGCATGTCCTAATCCGTAACGTCCTGTCTCTAAGCTGCGGATTGCTTTCTGGAATGCTTCTTTGTATGTTTTACCGATACTCATTACTTCACCAACGGCACGCATCTGAGTACCTAATTTGTCTTCTACGCCTTTGAATTTCTCAAATGCCCAGCGAGCAAATTTGATTACAACATAATCTCCATCCGGCACATACTTGTCTAATGTACCATATTTTCCACATGGAATATCTTTTAAGGTTAATCCTGTTGCAAGCATTGCAGATACTAATGCAATTGGGAAACCTGTTGCTTTTGATGCAAGTGCAGAAGAACGGGATGTTCTTGGGTTAATCTCAATAACGATAATACGATCTGATACCGGATCATGTGCAAACTGTACGTTTGTTCCACCGATTACCTGAACTGATTCTACAATCTTATAGGCCTGTTCCTGTAATCTTTTCTGGCATTCCTCAGAAATAGTAAGCATTGGAGCTGCACAGAAGGAATCTCCTGTATGAACTCCTAATGGGTCGATGTTCTCGATAAAGCAGACAGTAATGATATTTCCTTCACAGTCTCTTACTACTTCTAACTCTAATTCTTCCCATCCGAGAATTGATTCTTCTACTAATACCTGACCTACAAGGCTGGCCTGAAGACCTCTTGCACAGACAGTTTTTAACTCTTCTTTGTTATATACTAAGCCACCACCGGCTCCACCCATAGTATATGCCGGGCGAAGTACAACCGGATAACCAAGCTTGTCCGCGATTGCTAAAGCTTCCTCTACACTATATGCAACTTCGCTTCGTGCCATTTCGATTCCAAGGGAATCCATAGTTTTCTTAAACTCGATACGGTCTTCACCACGTTCAATGGCATCTACCTGAACGCCAATAACTTTTACATTGTACTTATCTAAAATTCCTGCCTGATTTAACTCAGAACAGAGGTTTAATCCTGACTGTCCACCAAGGTTTGGTAACAACGCATCCGGACGTTCTTTTGCAATAATCTGCTCTAATCGTTCTACATTTAATGGTTCGATGTAAGTTACATCTGCAGTCTCCGGATCTGTCATAATGGTTGCTGGGTTGGAATTTACTAATACAATTTCGTATCCCAGTTTACGAAGTGCTTTGCAGGCCTGAGTTCCTGAATAGTCAAACTCGCAGGCCTGACCAATTATAATTGGACCCGAGCCAATAATTAGTACCTTGTGGATATCTGTTCTTTTCGGCATGAATAATCCTCCTTAATGTGTTAATATACAAAATCGTCTCAAAACGAAATATTATGCCACCTTTCGTCTGAGAGCATTTTTTTCCACCTTATTCTATTATATATTTCTTTGACAATTTCACAAGTATTTTTTACGAAATACTTTTCTTTTCGACTTTATGTGTCTTAATATACTTTGTCCACTTGATGTAGCCATAAGTTGTATTTGTAAGATAGCCCACCTTAAGAACCAGCAATACCCATTGACCGGATAAAATATTAATAGCTGCTTCTAAAACAGATGAAATATACCATGCAATCCACTGCTCACGGTAGCGCAGTAAAATAAACACGCCATTGGCAATTCCTACCGCACTCACACAGGCATCCATATAGCAGATTAGTACTTCAATCGTACGGTTTTGGATAAAATCACCGCCAATATCCAGTGTTGTAAGGAAATATCCTACAATGATTGTCCAAAGAACAATTCCTGCAATTACCATTACCTCCTGCTTTCCGGTCAAAGTACGAACCTCTGTAAGTTCATTCTCTTCCTTATCCGGATGACGATGCCAGTTAATAAAACTGATAATATCAATTGGCAGCCAGAAAAAAAGTGTCGTAGCCATTGTTGCAAAACGATACGCTAATACGATACACATTAAAATTTCTGTAATTTCTACAAATACGGATACAATAAAATTCCATTTACTCTGCTTTGAAATTAAAAGTTCACAACTGATATTTAATAAAATATCAAGCAAATACAATGCCATGATAATTTTTCCATTTACTCCGTTTACATCCTCTTCCGGGAAGAGAAATGCAAAAATCACTGCTAAAATTGTGATGCCAAAAAACCACACCTTTTCGTAGGTAGTAAAATAATTCCAAAATCTTTTCAGCTTACTATCTTTTAAACTTTTCTCAGTTGTCATAGCACTCTCCTTAACTTTCATTTTTTTCCTTGAATAGAATATACTATGATACACATTTACGCCAGCTTTTTTTCATTAAGAATGCGCACAAAATAAAATTGCAACAACAAAGCCCAAGAATATGTTCTTTTAATATGAAAAAAGCATAAAATTTGTTGAATAATCTGAATATAATTAGTAAAATAGAACTATCACAGAAAAGGAGGAGATGTATTATGGGTAGATTAGAAGGCAAAGTTGCCATAATCACAGGGGGTAATTCAGGTATTGGTGCATGTGCTGCAGAGATGTTTGCACGTGAAGGTGCAAAGGTTGTCATTTCCGCAAGAAGAGTCGAGCAGCTTGAAGCTGTTGCTGAGAAAATCAAAGCAGCCGGTGGTGAAGCACTTGCAATTCCTTGTGACATTTCTGTTAAGGAGCAGTGCAGGGAAGTAATTGAAAAAACAGTAGAAGTATTTGGAAAAGTTGATATTTTAGTAAACAATGCAGGAATTGTTGACAGCGGAATCGAATCCATCGAAAAAGTAACCGATGAAACGATTGACAGATTAATTGATACAAATGCAAAAGGAAGCCTTTATATGGCAAGAGAAGCTGCAAAAGTCATGGTCGCAGCAAAATCCGGTTCTATTGTAAATGTATCAAGCGTAGCCGGTTATACCGGTGGCGGTGGTGTTGCTTATGTAGCTAGTAAAGCTGCCATGATTGGTATGACCAAGAATATTGCAATGCGCTGTGCCAATGTAAATGTACGATGTAACGCACTTTGTCCGGGAAGTGTTGCAACACCAATGACGGCAGGCATGAAACGTGAAAACTTAGATCCGGATATGATGAGTGCAATGGCAAAACATGCAGACCTTACGTTGCCGGTATGTCAGGCAGAAGAAGTTGCTAACGCCATTCTTTTCTTAGCAAGTGATGAAGCATCTGCTATCACAGGTCAGATTATTGTAATCGACCACGGTGCAGATTTGTAAAACAAAAAGCAGGGACGCAGCCTAAATTTCGAAATTTAGGCTGCGTCCCTGTTTTTCTGTTTTTTGGAATTATTTATTCTACTTTTGGTAATTTTGCAAGTGCTGCAGCGATTTCATCATCTGTTGGGATATAATCACCCATAACACCATCATTGAATTTCTGGTATGCATACATATCAAAGTAACCTGTTCCGGTAAGTCCGAATACGATATTTTTCTCCTCACCAGTCTCTTTGCATTTTAATGCTTCGTCAATAGCAACCTTAATTGCATGACTACTTTCCGGTGCCGGAAGAATACCTTCAATCCTTGCAAAATTCTGCGCTGCTTCAAAAACTGCTGTCTGCTCTACGCTGCGTGCCTCAAGTAAGCCCTGAGCGTAAAGCTCAGAAACAACAGAACTCATTCCGTGATAACGAAGTCCGCCTGCATGACTTGCTGATGGAATATAACCGCTGCCAAGCGTATACATTTTCTGAAGTGGGCAAACCTTTCCTGTATCACAGAAATCATATGCATATGTACCTCTTGTTAAGGATGGGCAGGATGCCGGTTCTACTGCAATCAATTTATAATCAGCTTCACCCCGGAGCATTTCTCCTGCAAATGGTGAAATTAAACCGCCAAGGTTTGATCCACCGCCGGCACATCCAATGACGATGTCTGCTTTTACACCATATTTATCTAAAGCAGCTTTTGTCTCTAAACCGATAATAGACTGGTGTAATAACACCTGTGTCAATACAGAACCAAGAACATAACGATACCCCTCCTGAGTGGTTGACGCTTCTACTGCTTCTGATATCGCACATCCGAGGCTTCCTGTAGTTCCAGGAAATTCTTCATTAATCTTACGTCCAATGTTTGTACTCATTGATGGAGATGGTGTAACCTGTGCTCCATAAGTTCTCATCACTTCACGACGGAATGGTTTCTGCTCGTATGAACATTTTACCATATATACCTGACAATCTAAATCAAAGTAAGAACATGCCATAGAAAGTGCTGTTCCCCACTGTCCGGCTCCTGTTTCAGTTGTAACACCCTTTAAGCCTTCCTTCTTTGCATAATATGCCTGTGCAATTGCTGAATTTAATTTGTGGCTTCCTGATGTATTATTTCCTTCAAATTTATAATAAATATGTGCCGGTGTTTCAAGCTTTTTCTCTAAGCAGTATGCACGTACCAATGGTGCCGGACGATACATCTTATAGAAATCTCTGATTTCTTCCGGAATGTCAATATATGCTGTTGTCTCATCCAGTTCCTGACGCGCTAACTCTCTACAGAAAATCTGTGCTAACTCATCCTCTGTAATAGGCTTTAAGGTTTCCGGATTTAAAATTGGTGCCGGTTTTTTCTTCATATCAGCCCGGACATTGTACCACTGCTTTGGCATCTCATTTTCTTCCAGATATATTTTATAAGGGATTGTTTTGTTGCTCATTTTTCTTCTCTCTTTCTTTTTCTTTATTTGCTGCAAGCAATTCTAATGCACATTCTTTGAATACATTCATATTCACCGGTTTTGCCACATGGGCGTTCATCCCCGCATTCAAAGCTTCCTGAACATCCTCCATAAAAGCATTAGCCGTCATTGCCACAATCGGAATAGTTTCTGCATCCGGGTGTCCACACATTCGAATTGCCCGGCTGGCATCATAGCCATTCATAACAGGCATTTGCACATCCATAAGAATCATATCATAATACCCCGATTTTGAGTTCTCGAATTTTTCAAGTGCAAGCTTACCATTCTCAACGATATCCATTTCTGCGCCGTCATCCTCTAATAAATCCTGCAATACTTCGGCATTAATATCATTATCCTCTGCAACCAGGAATCGGATACCTGAAAATGTTGTAGCAGCTTCTAACGCTGTTTCCATTACCAGACCACCACGAATCTGTGTCACCATTTTCTTTAAATTTGATACAAAAAAAGGTTTTACAAGAAATCCGTCGACTCCGGCAGCCTTTGTCTTCTCTTCCTCACTCAACTCATAATCGGTAAGCATAATGATAAGCATATCTGTTCCAATACATCTTCTGACTTCTTCTACAAGCTTTAATACATCCATGCCTTTGATTCCCCGGTCAAGAAGAATCATATCATAAGAAAGTTCTCCTTTCAAGACACGTTCAATCTGCCTCAACACACAATTTCCATTTGTCACATAATCCACATGGGCATCAGTCTCTGACATTACATTCTGGATATCAATACATTGATTGATTTCTCCGGTTGCCACAAGAATTCTTGAGATACCATATTGGCTCCATAAACCACTGTTATTCTTTGCCTCCGCCGGACGAAGCTTCAGCTCTACCTTAAATTTGCTTCCTACTCCAAGCTCACTCTCCACGTTCAGTGCACCACCCATCATTTTTACAAGATTATAAGTAATTGTCATTCCAAGCCCGGTGCCCTGAATACCACTAATAGTACTGTTTTCTTCCCTTGCGAACGGTTCAAATATAACCTTTAAAAAATCCTCACTCATTCCCATTCCATCGTCGATTACCTCAAAGCGAAGATGAATATATTTTGACGCGCGTTTTGGTACAATTGAGGATATCTTTAACAGGATGTTTCCCCCATCCGGCGTATATTTGACAGCATTCGATAACAAATTCAAAAGAATCTGGTTTATTCTTACCTGATCTCCCATCAGATGTTCTTCACGTATACCACTGGTTCTGATTTCAAAATTCTGATTCTTAGCTTCCACCTGAGGCATAATAATTGTCTGAACATCTTCTAATACTGCTGCAAGTTCAAATTCACTGATATTTAACTTTACTTTTCCACTCTCAATTTTATTCATATCTAAAATATCATTGATAATTCCAAGCAAATGCTGGCTGGATGCAGTAATTTTTTTTGCATAATTTTTTACACGTTTTGCATCCTCTGCATTCTTTTCCAAAAGCGTTGATAATCCAATAATTGCATTCATCGGCGTACGCATATCATGGCTCATACTGCTTAAAAACTTACTTTTCGAATTGCTTGCCGCTTCTGCTGCACTCATTGCTGCACGCAGTGCAAGTTCACTTTGAACTTCTGCTGTCTCATTAATAATAGAAACAACCACTTCTCCTGCACTCGGAACAAAACATTTGCAGCGCAGATAGATTTCCTCCTTCGTCACCGGATGCACATAGGAAATATTTTTCACCTCAAGATTCTTTTTTCTGTCCCACTCCTGCATTTTGCACGCTAACTCTTTCAAATCAAGTTCATTCAAAATATCAAAAATGCTATGTCCAATCACCTGTTCCATCGGAAATCCTAAAATTGGCATCAAATCAGAACTGGCATAACGGCAGACTGCATCATTTTCGCTTGCAAGAATATATATCCCCATCGTATCAGAAGATATAATATTCATCAGGCTCTCCCGATTTCTTAAAAGCTCTCCTGTTCTTTTATCAGTCAGACAGGTCATCACTAAATATCCTACAAAGCAGACAACTACTGCAAGAAAAATAAGTATAAAAGCTATTTTTTTTACTTCACTTGTATTATCGTTTTTCATTTCATCTATCACTTCATGGTCGACAAGAAGTACCAGCGACCAGTCCATAATGTCCATTGGAACAAAGCTTAAGACAATTTCTTTTTTTTCCCCGGATACACATACCACTCCCCGGTCGCCAAGCTTCATATGTTCCTGCAAATTTTGCGCATTTAAAATAGCATCATTATAAGAAAATGTTCTTCCCTGCAGTGCCTGGAAAAAAAGACAGTCGCATATCCATTTCTTAAGTCCGCCTGTCTGAAATATACACTCACCTGCACTATCTACCACCAATGCTTTTCCTTTTCCGGAAAAAGCTTCTAATTCCATCGTCCCAAAAAACGTTTCCACCTTGTACTCTGCAATCAGATATCCCAGGGTTATGTTATCTGCCTTTATCTTCTTCGTTGGCATAATAAAAATCAGCCGTTCCTTCCCCTGCGCGTCATGCCTAAACAGATTTACCCTGTCCTGTGACAAAAGTGCATCCTCTACTTCCTCTGCCATATCCCATTTTGTCCAGTTCCCCCAGGTTCCTTCCGTATCTATATATCTGCCCGTTTCATCCAGCAGATATAGCTGCTCTGCTTGGGCGCACTCCTTCATTTTCAAAAGAATTGAAGAAATATCTCCTGCTTTTTCTCCTGAAACGTGACTGACTGCTTCCTGTGCCATATTTAACTGCATCCAGGTATCCTCCATCCTGTTTAAAAAGCTGGAATTCAGCTGCTCCGTTGTTTCTAAAACCATATTCAAGGATTCTTTTTCGCTAATACCATTTACCTGATACATGAAATAATAAAGCACCACAAAAGATAAAATCAGGCTGAATAATAAAATAGCACTCATTCCCAATATATTACTTCGCATCGTTTTTCGCATAATAACCTCTTTCCATCTATGTATCATCGACATATTTTTCACTGAAAATATTATCTTTTTCGTTAAAAAAAAGCAATTATCTTTCGTCTGTCATCAGCATCTTCCAGCCTCTTTCCTACCTGCTTCTACATTATTCGACAAAAAAAATGTCTTTTCCTATTTTACATTTTTGTTACATTAACCAATTGATATTTTTTTCATTACGTTATATTGTAGTTAATGTAAAAAAATCTAATAGAAGCAGGTATTCCAATGAAAACAGGTTTTGACAATGAAAAATATCTAAAAATGCAATCCGAACATATCATGGAACGCATCAAACGTTTTGACAACAAATTGTATCTTGAGTTTGGCGGCAAGCTATTCGATGATTTTCATGCTTCACGTGTACTTCCGGGCTTTGCTGCTGACAGTAAGCTGCAGATGCTGATGCAGTTAGCTGACCAGGCAGAAATTGTTATGGTTGTTAGTGCTGACGATATCGAGAAAAACAAGATTCGTGGTGACTTAGGCATTACTTATGATGATGACGTTGTTCGCCTTGTTGACGTTTTCCGTTCCAAAGGACTTTATGTCGGAAGCGTTGTACTTACCAAATATACAGAGCAGCGTAGCGCTGTTTTATTCCAGAAACGTCTCGAAAATCTCGGAATTAAGGTATATCACCATTATCTGATTCCGGGTTATCCTACCAATGTTCCACTGATTATCAGTGAAGATGGTTATGGTAAAAATGATTACATTGAAACTACCAGACCTTTAGTTGTTATCACAGCTCCGGGTCCGGGAAGCGGTAAAATGAGTACATGTTTATCTCAGCTTTATCATGAGCATAAACGTGGAGTTCGCGCCGGCTATGCCAAGTTCGAGACTTTCCCAATCTGGAATCTGCCGTTAGACCATCCCGTAAACCTCGCTTATGAGGCTGCTACGGCTGATTTAAATGATATCAATATGATTGATCCTTTCCACTTGAAGGCATATGGTGAAACAACTGTCAACTATAACCGTGACGTAGAAATTTTCCCTGTATTAAATGCCATCTTTATGAAAATTTATGGTGAAAGTCCATATTCTTCTCCAACAGATATGGGTGTTAATATGGCGGGAAATTGTATTTTTGATGACGAAGCATGTCGTGAGGCATCCCGTCAGGAAATTATCCGTAGATACTATACCGCACTTACCGGTGCCGCTGAAGGAAAATGCACTCAGGAAGAAGTGAATAAGATTCAGCTTTTAATGAGCCGTGAAAATATCAGTACAACAGACAGAAGTACCGTTACTCCTGCTTTAGAGCGTGCAGAAAGCACCGGTGCTCCTGCGGCTGCAATCGAATTAAATGATGGTACCATTATCACCGGAAAAACAGGTGACTTACTTGGTGCAACTTCTGCTGCTCTGTTAAATACTTTAAAGAAGCTGGCAGATCTTCCACATGATTGTAAGATTCTTTCTCCAAGTGCAATTGCACCAATTCAGACTTTAAAAACAAAATATCTTGGAAGCAAAAATCCAAGACTTCATACAGACGAAGTGCTGATTGCGCTTTCCGCAACTGCTGCCGACAATGAATATGCGGCATTAGCACTGGCGCAGTTACCAAAGCTAAAGGGATGTCAGGTTCATTCTACCGTTATTCTCTCACAGGTAGATATTAAGACCCTAAAGAAATTAGAGTGTGATGTTACATACGAACCAAAAACCGTATAGTAACATTTCAAATAAATAAAAGATGAGGTATATACTAATGGAAAGAAGAGTAGGTACAGTTTCAAGGGGTATCCGCTGCCCAATCATTCGTGAGGGCGACAACCTTGTAGACATTGCAGTTGAAAGCGTATTAGAAGCTGCAAAAAGTGAAGGCTTTGAATTAAGAGACAGAGATGTAATCGCATTAACAGAATCTATCGTAGCCCGTGCGCAGGGAAATTACGCATCTGTTTCTGATATCGCAGCCGATGTAAAAGCAAAATTAGGTGGAGAAACTGTTGGTGTTATTTTCCCAATTCTCTCCCGTAACCGTTTTGCAATCAACTTAAAAGGTATCGCAATGGGCTGCAAAAAAGTTGTTTTAATGTTAAGCTACCCAAGCGATGAGGTTGGCAATGCTTTATTAACTTATGATCAGTTAGACGAAGCCGGAATCAATCCTTATTCTGATGTTTTAACATTAGAAAAATATCGTGAATTATTCGGTGAAAACAAACACGAATTCACAGGTGTTGATTATGTAGATTACTACGCAGGTATCATTAAAGAAGCCGGTGCAGAAGTTGAGGTTGTATTTGCTAATCAGGCAAAAACAATTCTTAATTACACTGACTGCATCATCAACTGCGACATTCACACAAGAGTCCGCACCAAACGTATCTTAAAAGAGGCTGGTGCAAAAGTTGTATGCGGTTTAGATGATATTTTAAATAATCCGGTTAATGGAAGCGGCTACAATGCAAAATATGGTCTGCTTGGCTCTAATAAATCTACAGAAGATAAAATCAAGTTATTCCCTAACGAATGCAAAGACCTTGTATTAGATATTCAGGCTGCAATCTTAGAGAAAACCGGAAAACACGTAGAAGTTATGGTATACGGTGACGGCGCTTTCAAAGATCCACAGGGTAAAATCTGGGAATTAGCTGATCCGGTTGTATCTCCGGCTTTTACAGACGGTTTAATTGGTACACCAAACGAATTAAAATTAAAATATCTTGCAGATAACGATTTCGCTAACTTAAGCGGTGCTGAATTAAAAGAAGCGATTTCTAACAGCATCAAATCGAAACAGGACAACTTAGTTGGTAACATGGCTTCACAGGGAACAACTCCTAGACAGCTTACTGACTTAATCGGTTCTTTATGCGACTTAACCTCCGGTTCCGGTGATAAGGGTACTCCAATCATCTTAATCCAGGGTTATTTCGACAACTTTACAACAGACTAAACAAAAAGCTCCCATATCGGGAGCTTTTTCTACTAAAAAATATTTTATGACAGTCTTATGCTAACTTAGTCTGGAAAGGTCATCTACGATTCCCCTCATCTGCTTTTTGGATGTAACATTTCTGGCTGCCTCTAACACCTGCCCCTTTTCCTCATCTGTCATCTTTGCAAAGTTTTCCATTGCCTTCTGGTTCATTGACATCTGAAATGCAAGCCCCATTGGCATATCATTACGATTTTCCATCAAAACCACCTCCGGTGTACTTTTTAACATAAGTATTACACCGAATCAGTAATTTTATTCAAACTTCATTTTCTACAAGTTCTGTATTGTCCAGAAATCTAAAAACAGTTAATCCGCAAACATTATCCTTTTTCACTCATACCATTTCTCTTCACTCAAAACTAATCTGAACTTCGTGAAATCGTAATATTACGTTTCCTCCAACTGAAGTGTCAGCTTCAAATTCATACACTGAGCATACTTCATCAGGCTTTCTAAAGAAGCTGCATATTTCTTCCCTTCAATCCGGGCAATATTCGCACGCTTAATTCCAGTAGCATCAGCCACATCCTGCTGTGTCATTTTTAATTTTTTCCGATATGCAACTAACTGATCTACAATATCATCACTTAAACGCTTTACCTGCTGTTCGATGAGAATCTGACTATCACCATCACGATATAAATAATCCATTGAAATCTCTCCTTCTTATTGTATCATTCTCGATACATTTATTATTGCACGCCTGCAGCCACATGTCAACCCCAAACTCTTTGCTTGCCTTAAAGTTTCCTTAGAATTATAATAATATTAGGATTTTCTTTTCCTTTTTGCATATAACAACTTTATTTCGCAAAACTTATGATTAGGAATGGACATCGTAAACTTTTTACACTAAGAATAAGGAGACTTTTTATGACTATTTTTATTGAAAACATAGAATTATTTTTAAATTATATTGTTGAAATCTGCACCATTCTTTTGGAATTATTTGGCGTTTTCATTCTTGTTTTTACTGCAATAAAATGTTTTATTCAGTGGATAAAGCATGATTCAAAACTCAGACTTGAATTAGCTCAGGGAATTGCTTTATCACTGGAATTTAAAATGGGCAGCGAGGTGCTTCGTACCGTTGTGGTTCGCGAATGGTCTGAGCTTGGCATCCTTGGCGCAGTAATTCTTTTGCGCGGTCTTCTTACTTTTCTAATTCACTGGGAAATTAAACACGAAGAGGAGGCTCTTGAAAAAAATTCTTAATTCATTTATACTTATTTACACTTGACATTTCAACCTATCACAAAAGATTACGGAGGCAAATAAGATATTATGAACGAAAGACAAAAAGAAAAGACTTTGAAAAGATTATATGGACGAAATCCTGCTTTTGAAATATTATTATCAGTCACCCTTGTAATTATGTTATTTTTTCTATTTTTTATTCTGTGCCTGTCAACCACTTTGCATATAGAAGATACTGGTTCAATACTTGCTATCCTCATACTATTATTTTGTGCAGAATGTGCCTACATCCTCTCTCTCTTAACAGGACAAGTGAAACATTCCAAACAATTAAAAGAGAAATATAATGAGTTGCCACACTACCAGCAAGAAGAACTGCTACGCCTGGCACAGCCTTACAAACGCAAACATGGAACACGCTTTAATGAACACTATATATATGGAATGATGACGGAATCACGCAAGCACAGCAAATTGCCATATGTAAATACATTTTTATATGTCGACTTATCACAAATTACATGGATATACTTGAAAACGGAAAGTATCATGACATGGAGTCCTCAAGGTAGTATCGGCTCAAATGTGGTGCGTTCACCACAAGGAGATTTAATTGTTCTCCATACACACGACGGCAAACGTTATAAAGCGGGTGCTCTCTATACGAATACGGATGCGCTTTTTTCTATGATCCGCCAGAAAAATCCATCCTGTAAGCTAGGTTATAAAAAAGAATGGGAAGCACTGTATAAATAAAAAAGTGTTGCTTCCATTCTATAATTTTTGAATACATTTTTCTCTTAATCTCCATATATCCTCCAAAGTACACACGGATATAATAGTCATATTCGTAACTTCGTGAATATGACTATTGAGTTCTAGAGCACCCCTTCTGTAATAATTTGCAAAAAGGTGCCGGAACCCGCTATTTTGTAGCGTTTTCCGACACCTTTTTGTTTATCCCGGTGGTGAGATTTTCTCTGAAGCTTCGTCTTATTTTGGATACGACTAAGCCAACTGTTCTTTTTTCCGAAACCGCTTCAGGTAAAAAAGACTAATCAGAAATGTTAACCCTTCGGTCACAGGTGCTGCCAACCAGATTCCATCCATACCAAGAAACAGAGGCAGTGCAGCAATACAAATCAAAAGAATGACCAAACCTCGTGCTGACGATATAACTGCCGATTCTTTTGCATATCCGATGGATGTGAAAAAGACAGATGCGATTCCATTGTAGCCTGACACCAGAAAGTTTGCGATAAAGAGATAGATACCGCGAACTGCAAGCTCTCGAATTGCTTCTTCTTTTACAAAAACACTACAGTAAGGTGCTGCCAACAGCAGCATCACTGTTGTAAATACAGCTCCTGCCAGAAAAGTAAAGTTGCTTGTTTTTTTGCGGATATCCTCAGACAGTTCCACTTCTTTTGCTCCATATGCAAAACTCATTAACACGCTGGCTCCCTGGCCGAATCCAATCAGAATCATACTAAACACAAACGACATATATCCTACAATCGTAAATGCGGTCACACCATCCACACCTTCTGTCCTCATAATTACCAGATTATATGCAAACATAGAAATACACATGGACATTTCACCGATAAATTCCGAGCTTCCGTTAAAAAGTGTATTTCTAAATACATCTCCACCAAAGGAGAACTTTCCAAATCGGTAGATCTTTGCCTTCTTTATAAAGAAGAGAATATTTACAGCAAGGCAGCCAAAAGTGGCTGCAACAGAAGCCCATGCGATACCGCTGATACCCATATCAAAATACTTTACAAAAAATAAATCCAGTACGGTATTTAACAGCACATTTAAAATGCTTGTTCCCATAAAATACTGCGGATTGCCTTCTCCTCTTATAAACATTCCGCATGAGGAGTTGATAACGGAAAGAGGAAGCTGTATCAGCATCACAAGATAATAATCCTTAAAATAATCTCGAACTGTCCCTTCTGCCCCAAGTAAATCCAGCATTGGCTCAAAAAAGAATACGACAGCAACAGCTACTATCACCGCCATTACCACAGTTGTAAACATAGTTTGGTTGAACACATTTCTACTCTTCTTGTGCTCACCTCCGCCCATTGCCATTCCGGCTATAGCAATTCCGCCAACCGATATCATAAGTCCTATTCCAAGAAACAGATATACAATCGGCAATCCCAGATTAATCGCGGCAATTCCTTCTTTTCCTACAAAGTTTCCTGCAAAAAATCCATCTACCAGCGTAATCATAGACGTCAAAATCATAGAGATAATAGCCGGAATAGAAAACTGTAAAATCATCCCGGCTTTATTTTTCCTTATCACTTCTAAATTCATCAAAAACTCCTTTCGTATAAAAAAATCTGTTCGAACGGATTCATTATAGAAAAGAGCCTAAAGAAATTCTTCTGAATTCTTGCTGTTATTTAATTGGAAAATGAATGTCTATTTTAGCAGTGCCGTCCTCATGATAGTAATGATAACGGTCAAAGCCATATCGTTCATCTACAACATATTTGCTTTGAGGAAGGTAGACATGAAAAATAGTCTGATAAGCTGCATAAAGTTCATTCACATGCCCCTCAAAATGATACACCAAAAATTTTCCACCATTCAACATCCTCGTATTCGGCAACGCACAAGTATCTCCCACACTCATACAAATGTCATATGTACAGCCTCCTGTCTCTGTTATAGAAGGATCATCAAAGGTACACTCATAAAAAACCGTCTTCTCCATTACATATTCCTTATACTTCTCTGAGAATGCACACCACTCCTGTCCCATCTCATTGTATCTTCCGATATTCTACCGGTGTTACATTTTTTTGCAGTCGAAAGGCCGAGCTATAGTTAGAAGCACTATATCCATATTCCTCCGCAATGTCCGTGATACTTCGCTCTTTCTCAATTTTCATGCGAAACGCACTTTGCTCTAATTTCACCCTTTTTATAAAAGCATACAGACTCTCTCCGGTTTCCTTTTTGAACAGACGACTGAAATGATATTTGGAAATATAGCAATACCGACAAACATCATCTAATGTGATTGATTCATTCATATGCCGGTATATGTATCCAATTGCTTTGTTGACGATTTCATTTTCTATCATAAATTCTCCTTCTCTGACGTTCTTCACAACGCTTACTTCTGTTTCTGCCCCACAGGAAGCTCTCCTTATCTAGAATTTCTTTACGTTATCTGCCACTATAGATTCCAACTTTATATCCAGTCACATAAATTATGATTGTTTTCTTCTGTATGATGATATGTAAAACCGCATTTTTCCTGACAACGTTTTGACTTTTCATTTCCTGCATAGTACCCGCACCACATAGCAGTACATCCCAATTCTTCAAACGCATACTGTTGAAGTCGGCTTACAGCCTCCGGAATGTAATTATTTCCCCAGAAAGGAACTCCTATCCAGTATCCTACTTCGATCTCATCCTCTCCGATACTGAGATGGGACTGCAATGGTGCAATCAATCCGATACTTCCGATTGCCCGATTGTCCTCCTTTAAGCACACGGCATAGGTTTCCGGGGCAGACAACACATTTTTTATAATATCCAGACTGTTTTCCGCACTTGTATGAACCGGCCATCCTGCGATTGGTCCTACTGCCAGGTCTTTTGCATATTCGTATAAGCTCTCTGCATCCGTTTCCTGCCACGGACGAAGCAATAATCTTTCTGTTTTAAATTCCATCTTTTCTTCACCTATTTGATTAAAATGGTCCATTCTTCCGTTCTGCTCACTGGCTGCGTATTCGTACATGGCAAGACTCATGGAGTCTCCGGATGATTCATCTCTTCTTCCATAAGCTCCAAAGCGCCTTCTAGAATTACTCTCGCAGAAACTCCCTTCTTTATCTCTTCATGAAAGTTCATAACAGCCTTCTCATTCATGGACAGCCGGAACGCTAATCCCATGGGCATATCTGTATTATTTTCCATCAGAACCATCCCCAGAGCTTACCAATCCAATAAATCAGTCCCACAACCCAGCTGCTGAAAATACCATACAAAATCACCGGTCCGGCAATCGTAAAAATCTTACACCCTATACCAAATACCTGACCCTCTTTCTGAAATTCGATGGCCGGTGCTGCGACTCCATTTGCAAAACCCGTAATTGGCACAAGTGCCCCTGCACCGCCCCAGTTTGCCAGAGATGGATAAATATTAAATCCGGTAAGCAATACAGATATTAAAACCAGAATTAAGCTGCACCAGCTTCCTGCAATATCTTTTTCCAGACCATATTTTTCGCAGGTATTTAAAATAAACTGGCCAACCACACAGATAAAACCACCCATCACAAATGCCTTTGCCATATTTGCCGGCAGATTATGTGTTGGTGTTACCTTCTTTACATATTCATTATATTCCTTTTGTTTTTCTGCTTTCTCCTGCAATGTTTCCTGACTATTCTTTTTCTGCTCCATACTTCTCCTCATTTCCGAAAATGCAATTACATTTTCAAATATTCCTGAACATAGTATTTCTATTTTTACAGAAAATATACCCAAGAAAAAAGAATCTCGCTTGCGAGATTCTCGCGCTAACGCGCGGTCACGCAGTGACATCTACCATTCGCGCGTTATGCGCATCCTCGCGGAGCGTTTTTACAGAATTTAGGGACGCAGCCTTTTTTTCGAAATTTAGGCTGCGTCCCCGGATTTCGAAAAAAAGGCTGCGTCCCTAAATTACAACCTGCCAGAGATTCTGTTCATTTTTGCCCCATAAAAGCAGCTCCTTCATCTGCTCATCATATTCTTCACCCGGTTTATAATCCTTCATGATTTGAATCAGATATTCTTCTTTTTCATTTTCCGGCCGAAGCTGTGGTATCTTGTCTAACAGCAGATTTAAAAGCTCTACCGGCTGAATATCCTCCGGTATTTCTACGCCAAACAGTTTTTCAAATAAACCTGCAGCATAATAAAATTCATAATTTCCCAGTAAAATAGAACGCTGCATATTGCATTTTATGATTAAACTTTGTCTTGCAATTGATGTGACCATAAATAGTTCCTTCTTTCTCTTTTCTAATGCACAGACTTGTCCAAAATCTTATTCTCTTTCCTTCGAAGTCCAAGCATCTCTTCAGATATTTTATGTCACATTTTTTTCTTCGTCAACCAGTGACGCTTTATGGTACACTCATTCCTCCAATAAAAAAATAAAGCGAACCGCACAATTTTCCCAGTGCCACAAATAAAATAACCCAGGACAATCCTTCTTTTAAGTGGAGTCGTCGAAATAAAATTGGAAATGCATTTAATATTTCCGCCAGCGCGATGGCACTACAGCCCACAAAAATTCCGATACACAGGCCAGACACCGCCAACAAAATACTGCCAAACGGAATCCGAAGCTGCTCGAATACAGATAAAATAGTTCCACAAGTTCCTCCTAATATAATTACATTTTCAAAAAAAATCGTTCTGCTCGACAGCTTCCATTTACCTACCATACGGGGAACAACACCTATTACTGCGATAAATGCAAACGCGCCCGCCGCCACTGCAGAACCTGCAATCAGCGCAGCAAATAGCATCCATATCTGCCTAATCCACATCAATATTATGTCCTTTCCTTTCCGCATTCTCTATGAAAACCTTGTCGATATCATCCGCATATTTTCGCATCTGCACCTGTATTGGTGTTGGATCTGTTGTAATCTTTTTCTTTCCAAAATGATTAAAAAACACCATAATTCCAAGCGCTAAACCAATGCAATAACTCACCTCAAGCACTGTTATTCCCTGTGGTTTTTCCCCCATAACCTGAACATAAAATTTTTCAAATATATCCGTAATTCCAATGTCATTATTAAAGGACATAATCGTAAATGCTGCTCCAAAAAAGATAATTACTGCAAGTACTGCTGCTTTTGTATATTCTAACCAGACACATTCCTCTCCAGGTGCATATTCCACAATAAAATCCTTCTCTCCCTCATTGGTAATATCCAGATTCGGATAATCCTCATGTATAAGTTCAATCACTTTTAAAATAGAAAAAACAACTGATTGCTTTTCCTTTTTATTCTGCTCGTCCTTGTCTTTAAATGTATAGATTTTCTTTTGTTTTAGCTGTCTTAACGCTGCCTGATTTGTACACTCCATTTTTGCAATATCCTGCAGCGTCACCTGACGCTTTTTTATCAGAATATCCTTATCTATCTTTATATAAAGGGTATCATTACTCATGCGATTTCTCCATCCCTGCAAATTTCACATTCTTTTACCAGCATTCCATTCATAGGCTCATCTGCCTGATTTGCTGTCCAGAATAAATATCCGACTCCTACTGCAAGCACAACTACAAGAAAGAGAGCCAGACATATACGATATTTTTTACAATTCATAACTAAAACCTCCTATAATATTTCTTCTGTTGCATTATTATTTCTAAAAATGTAAATATTATGTATCAGATTGCTTTTTTTATGAAAACATGGTACTTTCTTCTTTAGAACAATCAATTTTCTGATTCATAGAATGACCATAATGTATAAAAAAATATGTCTGACAGCCTGCGTTTTCCGGCACAGGTTTTGTCCGGCAGAATGGAGAATCAATGGCTGTAGTAACCAAGGAAGTTTTAACACTGGCAGTTGAAATTGGCGATGCCCTTCTTCGAAATGGCGCAGAGGTGTATCGTGTGGAAGATACCGTTCTTCACATTTTAGAGGCGTATGAAATTAAAGATTGTGACGTATATGTACTTTCAAATGGAATTTTTGCGAGTGCAAACGAAGGTAAAGATGATGCCTGCAGTGTGGTTCGTCATGTTCCTTTAGGAACAATACACTTAGGACGAATTGCTGCTCTAAATCAGCTTTCCCGGGAAATCTGCTCCCACGAATGCTCTCTGATTGATTCATGGGAAAGACTGGATGCATGCAGGTCCATTCCTTTTCCTCAGAATTATGTTCAGTTTTTCTTTTGCGGACTGGGAAGTGGAGGTTTGTGTTACCTTTTCGGCGGTGGAATCATGGAAGCTTGTGTTGCCTTCTTCGCAGGGGCAGTTCTTAAAGTTTTTCTATGCTTCTCTGACAAACGACTGGAATCAAAATTTATCACAAATATTTTAGGAAGTGCAATTGTAACAATGATAAGTCTTTTTGTATTAACAATCGGTCTTCCAGTGATGCAGGATAAAATTGTAATCGGTGCTATCATGCCTCTTGTTCCGGGAATTGCACTTACAACCTCCATCCGGGATTTGTTTAACGGAGATTATCTTTCCGGTGCAATTCATCTGATGGATGCGATACTTACCGCTTTTTGTATTGCAGTCGGGGTTGGTTCTGTTATCACACTTTATCAGATTATTACAGGGGGAAGTCTTTGATATGATAATTCAATTTATTGTCTGCCTGATTGCAACCTTATCCTTTGCAATTCTTTTCAGTGCTCCAAAAAGGCAGCTGCTTCTCTGCGGCTTCACCGGTGCATTCGGATGGATTGTTTATCTTGCATGTATGGAAAATGGTATCGGTTCTTCTATTTCTAATTTAATTGCAACCTTTGCTTTAACTGTAATTGCCCGCACCATTGCAGCACTTCGGAAAAATCCGGTCACGGTTTATTTAGTAGCAGGAATTTTCCCGCTGGTTCCGGGTGCAGGTATTTACTATACCTCTTATTACTTTATAATGAATGAAATGAGCGAGTTTACAAGAGCTGCCGCAGATACAGTAAAAGTGGCCGGAGCAATTGCCTTAGGCATTATCTTAGGCTTTGCCATCCCCCAGCAGCTTTTTTCTGCACTGCAAAAAATTACAAGCCGCCCTTCAAAACACAAAGCTGCCACAAAATAATTTGATAATCTGAATTATATGGTTCACTGCATCAAATCATTTTGCGGCAGCCCACTTTATTGTGCTGCAATTTTCTGAGCCAGGTCTTCTAAATATTCCCAGCGTTCCATTTTTTCTTCCAGAGCTGTCTCTGCGGCTTCCTTTTCCTTTGTAATTTCATTTAACTTTACGAAATCACTGGTAAATTTCAACATCTGCCCATCCAGCTCTTCGATTTTAGCTTCCAGTGCAGCAATGTCCTCTTCAATGGTTTCGTATTCTTTTTGTTCCTTGTAGGTGAATTTCAGCTTCTTTTCATGCTTCCACGTAGCTGTGGAATCCACAGACGTTTTTTCTGAAACCGTGGCAGATGTGTCTTTTGTTTCCACAAATCCGCCCGGTGTTCTTCCTTCCTCCGCCAATCGATTTACATAATCGGTATAACCACCCTCGTACTGCCTAATGCTTCCATCCCCTTCAAAGGCAAAAATGCGTCGTACCACACGGTCAAGGAAATATCTGTCATGGGACACTGTGATAACAATTCCATCATAGGCATCTAAATAATCCTCTAAGATTGCCAGTGTTCTGGTATCTAAATCATTTGTAGGCTCGTCTAAAATCAATACATTTGGTGCTTCCATCAAAACACGAAGCAGATTCAGGCGGCGTTTTTCACCACCGGAAAGTTTTCCAATGGGACTATACTGTTGGGATGCCGGAAATAGGAACTGCTCAAGCATATTCGTAGCGGATACCAGTCCATCCTTTGTACGAACGTATTCAGCGGTATTTTTGATGTAATCAATAACCTTTTCCTCCGGGTCCATGTAGGCAATACCCGCTGTTTTTTCGTTTTCAATTTCCTGTGTATAGTAGCCAATTTTAATCGTCTGACCAATGGTAATGGTTCCAAAATCCGGTAAAATCCTTCCGTCAATCATTTTCATAAGGGTGGTTTTCCCACTTCCGTTAGGCCCAATAAATCCAATTCTGTCGTTCTTAAGAAAAATATAAGTAAAGTCCTCAATCAGTTTTTTATTTTCATAGCTTTTGCTGATATTTTGAAGTTCAACAGTGGTTTTCCCCATACGGGAGCTGATGGAACTCATTTCCACACTACTGTCAAATTCAGGACCTGACTGATTTTTTAATTCTTCATAACGCTGGATTCTCCCCTTCTGTTTTGTAGTTCTCGCTCTTGCGCCACGCTTAATCCATTCAATTTCTTTTCTTAAAATTGTCTGACGTTTTCTTTCACTTGCAAGTGCCATCTCCTCCCGCTCTGCCTTTAATTCCAGATAGCCGGAATAATTGGTTTCATAGCTGTAAATATTTCCTTTGTCAACCTCTACAATACGATTGCAGACACTATCAAGAAAATAACGATCATGCGTTACCATAATCAATGCACCACGCCATTTTTTCAAATAATCCTCTAACCAGTCTGCCATTGCAGAATCCAGATGGTTGGTAGGTTCATCTAATACTAGCACATCACATGGAATTAAAATTGCGGCAACTAACGCCAGTCTTTTTTTCTGTCCGCCGGAAAGCTCTCCCACCTTCTGTTCAAAGTCTGTAATACCTAACTTTGTCATCATTGATTTAGCATCGCTCTCCAAATTCCAATGATGGACATTATCTGCAAGATTTCCTTCACTTTGTTTTTTCGATGGCGTTCCCCCGACAAAATTCTGAACACACTGGGTCAATACCGTATCAATGACTGACATTTCCGGTTCAAAGCATGGATTTTGCGGTAAATAACGAACAACAACATGATTCGCCTTTATTACCTGTCCTTCGTCCGGCTCTTCTAATCCTGCTGCAATCTTTAATAGCGTAGATTTTCCCGTTCCGTTTATTCCGATGATTCCTACTTTTTCCTGCTCCTGCAAATAGAAGGAAGCTTTATCGAAAAGCTTCCTTTCTGTGTAAGACTTTGTAATTTCAGCAACGCTAATGATATTCATAAAACTTTATTTCCTCTTTTCTTAAATCGCTTCTATTAAACTCTGCCAAATTCCTCCGACGTTCCATTTAAATTGCGGATATAACGCAGACATTCCTTCTCAGTCATTGGTTTTCCGTAGTAGCTTCCCTGTATAAAATCTACATCAAGCTGTTCTAATCCAGCTCTCTCTTCTGCCGTTTCAATTCCCTCTATAACAATTGGAATGTCAAGCATTTTCATTGTCTTAAATTCATTTTCCAGAATAATTTTTGCCGCATTGTCTGTCAGGCATGTCCATATTCTTTCCTTGTCTATTCGTACCATTTTAAACGGAAATTTAACCATGTACGAGCAGATAGAATTACTGCTTCTATAGTCAGTCAAAGCAAAAGATATTCCGAGTTCTCCTAACTCCTTCATATGATGCAGCATCAGTGCAGACGATCCAATTGCCGCACTCTCTGTAATTTCAAACGTAATCATGGATGGTGGAATGTGATACTTTTTTAAAATAGGCAGAATGGCTTCCTTCAAGTTTTGCTTCATACATTGCACCACTGATATATGAATCTGAATACTGCAAATTCCAAGGGATGTATTTGCCAGCACATGTTTTGCTAAAAACTTACAGCTTTCCTCTAACACAATTTCACCAATCGAAATCATGCTTCCGCTTTTTTCTGCAATCGGTACAAATTCTTCCTGGGAAATCACTCCAAGTTCCTCATCCTGTATCCAAATCAAAGCCTCCAATGAGACAATTCTTTTTTCTTTGGATGAATAAATCGGTTGGTAATAAACCTGCAGGTTATTTTCACTAATCGCATTTTCAATCGCAGTTTCCACCTGCTTTCTTCTTTGGAATGTTTCCAAAAGCTCTTCATCCATCTCAACTACAACCTGTGTTTCTGCTTTTTTCGCCTTTGCCAGCATATATTCCTGCATGGCAAAGAAATCTGCCACTGTCGAAAATTTACCGGGCCAATGCTGACTTACCATCACAATGTCCACTACAATATGGTTATCATTGACTCTCCATTCCTCAGAAAAACGCTTTTCTATTGCCTGTATCACTTCTTTACTTTTCTTTGGTGTATCTATGATGATACTAAATGTATCTCCTTCCTGAAACACATGAGATTTTCCCACCAGCTGATACAAATAACGACAAATTTCTTCTAACAGCAGATTGCAATTTCTGATTCCAAGTACTATATTCAAATGATGGAACTGCCTGATATCCATCGTAAGAATCACAGCTTCCTGTTTTTTTCTCTGTTTCAGCAGCCGGCTTATTTTCAGCTGTAGTGTGTTTTCATTTCCTATTCCCCTAAACTGCCTGAAAATAAAAAACAAACTCAATCCAGCTAATATAAAAATGACAAACACAAGTAATTCGTTCACATCCGGTGTAACGAATTCTGTGTTTGCCAATCCTATCGAAAACAAAATATCTGCTGCGCACCCAAAATAGTAGTTATACTGCAACTATGTCTCCTCCTGTGCTGCTTTTGCCTCAAGTATCGCCTCATTCAACTGAAGCATCTTTGCATCTAACATTGAAACAATTCCGGAACACTCTCTTAAGTCACGACTGATATATTCCGGGGCATTGCCTTCAAATTTGTAATAAATCTTATGCTCTAAACTCGCCCAAAAATCCATCGCCATCGTACGAATCTGAATCTCCACCTTAATATCTACGACGCGGTCTGACATAAAAATTGGAACTGTTACCAGCATATGATAACTCTTATAACCGCTTTCCTTTGGATGCTTAATATAGTCTTTTACAGAAACAACGGTCAAATCATTCTGCTTTCCTATCATCTCTGCCAATTTGTAAATATCGGAGGTAAAAGAACATACAACCCTGATTCCCGCAATATCATTAACATGATTTACCATATTATCAATAGAAGAATCATAGCCGTTACGTTTTAACTTCTTTACAATGCTCTCTGGTGATTTAATTCGCGACTTCACATATTCTATTGGATTATATTGATGTACCTGCTGAAATTCATCATTTAGAATTTCAACCTTGGTATTCACTTCCTTTAGTGCTGATCGATACAAAAATATAATCGTATTCCAACTATCAAGACCCTCACTAAATGTGAATAGTTTTTCCATAAAATCCCTCCAAATCATTTTCCCATACAGAGACCCGCGAAACAACTGTTTCCCGGGGATTTTCTTCTTATTACATTATAGCACATTTTCTCTTTAGAGAAAACCAATTTTCTGTGATTCAAGCTTGAAATCTCCTCTTGCGTCGGAGCGATTTTGCGTCACCATTTTCCTGTTATATTCTGACTGCCTAATCTTCTTCAATTACCTGCATTTCCAGAAAATCAAATTCAATTGCTTCTACAAAACAATCCTTTGTAAACCTTGTTTTTGCATGACGTTTAAACTCTGCAATATTGGCATCAAGCCAGATAGGTTTTCCAAGATCAAATTCATAGCATACGTCTTCTATTGCCTGAAAAATTTTATGGGTGCGTGTCTCTGTCGATTCATCCGTAATTGTGGTATCCCTTAACAGATGCGTTCCCTTTATCATTTTAAACCAGATTCTCATATTTCCAACCTTTTTACTTTATTTTCTACGCTGTCTGTTTGTCTCGTACATCAAAAGTGATGCAGAAATTGCAGCATTTAAGGACTCTACCTTTCCTTCCATTGGAATACGGATATAAGTGTCCGCCAGTCCTGCGGTCTCATCCGTCAAACCATTTCCTTCATTTCCAATCATAAATGCCACACCGCCGCGGTAATCCGGCTCGTCATACTGCATTTTCCCTTTTAAATGCGCAGCATATACCTTTATGTTCTGTTCCTTAAGCTTTTGTATTGTCTCAGATAAATTCCCGGCTATATAAAACGGAACGCGGTAAATACTTCCCATCGTAGAGCGGATGGTCTTCGGATTAAACAAATCAACCGTAGTCTGACTCATAATAATACCGCTAATTCCTGCCCCTTCCCCGGTACGCATCATTGTTCCAAGATTGCCAGGATCCTGCACACTTTCTAAAATTAGCAGATGTGTTTTTTCTTCCTGTAATAACTCTTCTAACTTATACTCCGGCTTCTTCACAAGACAAAGTATCCCCTGTGGTGTCTGGGTATCTGACACTGCCTTAAAAACTGTGTCAGACAAGACTTCATAGCTTTTTCCATTAAGGCTCTCTTCATTTTCTTTATAATAAGTTTCTGAAACGTAAACTTTTTCTATCCATTCTTCCGGTGCTTCGCTGAACATTTTTCGCCCTTCCACTACGAATAATCCCTGTTCGCTACGCGCCTTTGCTTTTTTCATTAACAGCATTAAATTCTTCATCTGCTGATTGCTTGTACTTGTAATCATGGCGATACCTGCCCTTCTTTGCATTCTTATGTATCTTAATATATTCTTATGCAGAATAAAAGTTATTACACAAACCTTTTGACACCCGAATCCTACACAGTGACATCTACCCTTCGCGCGCTATGCGCATCCTCGCGAAGCGTTTTTTTATGGAAAGAGCTTTCACGCATTAGCATGACAAGCTCTTTCCATAAAAAAAACTCCACGAATCAAATTCGTGGAGTCAGTAAATCTATTTTTAGTTTTATTCGAAACCAATCGCGGCAATTAGCGAGATAAGTTTTTGCAGATTTCATACTGATATTCCGGAATTGTTTTTGTCATTGCAAGTGCTTCATCAATATCGAAATCGACAAAATCACCATGGCTGTAACCTACAACACGGTTGCTCTTACCCTGGCAGAGAAGGTCTACTGCTAATGCTCCCATTGTAGATGCGTATACACGGTCTTTACATGTCGGACTTCCACCACGCTGCATGTGTCCTAAGATAGTAGCACGTGTCTCAATACCTGTTGCAGCTTCGATACGTTTTGCCATGCTTGCAGAATGTCCAATACCCTCTGCATTGATAATGATGTGATGTTTTTTACCACGTTTACGTTTTTCAATGATATTGTTTACTAATTTCTGCTCATCAAAATCATATTTCTCAGGTAAAAGAATATCTTCTGCTCCGTTTGCAATACCACACCATAAAGCTATATATCCGGCTCCACGTCCCATTACTTCGATGATAGAACATCTCTCATGAGATGTAGATGTATCACGAACCTTATCTATTGCTTCCATTGCTGTATTTACTGCTGTATCAAATCCGATTGTATATTCTGTACAGGCAATATCAAGGTCGATTGTTCCTGGAATACCTACTGTATTGATTCCATGTGCTGCAAGCTTCTGTGCACCCTGGAAAGAACCATCACCACCGATAACAATAACGCCATCGATACCATGTTTTCTACAGATTTCTGCTCCACGCTGCTGTCCTTCCGGTGTTGTAAATTCTTTACAACGTGCTGTCTGTAAAATTGTACCACCACGCTCGATGATATCTGATACATCTTTTGCTTCCATATCAATGATTTCTTCCTGAAGAAGGCCAGCGTATCCTCTCTTAATTCCTTTTACTTTCAGACCTCTTACGATTCCTTCACGTACAACTGCACGAATTGCAGCGTTCATTCCCGGTGCATCTCCACCGCTTGTAAGCACACCAATCGTCTTAATTTCTTTTGCCATTATTAGCTTCCTCCTAAAAATAATATACCCTATGCTTTGCATATGCTACTCTATGCAGATATTGTATACACCCGCTCATCATGAAAACGTTCCCGGATGTTAATTTCTAATCTCTACTATTTTAATATCTTTAGCCTTTCTTTTCAATGCTCTTTTCTACAACTTTTACATTATTTTCGCCCAAAAAGTTAGTTAAATTGTTCACAAGCTCCGGATTTACCCTGATATTTTGGCTTGCAGGCAATCTTTTCATCGCTTTGATAGACGAAATATAAATAACTACGGAGTCCTTTCCATCGGAATCGTGAAGCATTGCATACACCTGCTGTTCCTTCTCGTCAAATTCTTCTTTTGTTGCAAATTGCAGCCAAAGTTCCCTTTTGGTATCGTCAAAGGAATAAATCTGCTCGCAGATGATTTTTCCGTTTTTATCCTCCTCCACATTTGTGCGACCTTTGATAAATACTTTTTCATCCTCTATAAGCAATGCATGAAAGCGTTCGTAATCTCTTGGAAAAACAATAATTTCAACCGTTCCCACCAAATCTTCTAAGGTAAGAAATGCCATTGTCTTGTTGTTTTTTGTATATTTGATGGTTTTTTCTGTAATCATACCACCAACAATCACCTGCTGGTTATCTTTCACTTTTACCTCGTTTGTTTCTTCATCCAAAATAAAATCAGTAGTAACGGCAGAAATATTTTTCCGCCATTTTTCCTCATAATCCTCTAACGGATGACCGGTCAGGTAAATGCCAAGCACCTCTTTTTCAAATCCCAGCTTGATTTCCTTATTATATTCCGGCAAATCAGGATATTGAATTTCATAGGCTTTTTTATCCTCTTCCGATGCAAAATCAAACAACGTCATCTGGCCGGACATGGACTTTTTCTTTTCCTGGGCAAGATTATCCATTAACGTAGAATAAACATTTATCATCTGCTGGCGGTTTCCATCTAAACCGTCGCACGCACCTGCTTTTATCAGATTTTCTACGGCACGCTTATTTACTTCCCTGCCGGCAACTCTTTCGATAAAGCTCTGCAGTGTCTTGTATTCGCCATTTGCTTTTCGTTCTTCAAGAATGGTATCTACCACCGGGCGTCCTAAACTTTTTATCGCATATAAGCCATATCGAATGTTTCCGCCAACTGCTGAGAAAACGCCTTCACCTTCATTAATATCCGGCGGAAGCACTTTGATTCCCATCTGTCGACAGCTATAAATATATTCGGATACTTTTCTCGTATTGTCAATCACCGAAGTCATTAATGCTGCCATAAATTCTACCGGATAGTAGTATTTTAAAAATGCTGTCTGATAAGAAACAACCGCATAAGCCGCAGCATGGGATTTGTTAAAGGCGTATTTTGCAAAGTCCACCATGGAATCGTAAATCTGGTTTGCTGCCTTTTCACTGATTCCATTTGCAATACAGCCCTTAATGCCCTGCTCTTCATTTCCATAAACGAAATTCTGACGTTCCGCATCAATAACATACTGTTTCTTTTTACTCATGGCACGACGGATATTATCCGCCTGTCCCATCGTATAGCCTGCAAGCTCCTGTACAATCTGCATTACCTGCTCCTGATAGACAATACATCCATAAGTCGGCTCTAAAATTGGTTCCAGTTCCTTGCAGACATAACTGATGCTCTCCGGCTCATTTTTACCCTTAATATATTTCGGAATAAAATCCATTGGACCCGGACGATACAAGGAAATTCCGGCGATAACATCCTCTAGGCTCTGTGGCTTTAATTCCTTCATGAAGTTTTTCATGCCGGCACTTTCTAACTGGAAAATACCATCACATCTTCCGGTACCGATGGACTCTAATACCTTTGCATCGCTGTAATCGATGTGATCCACATCAATTTTAATTCCATGATTTTTTTCCACCAGGTCGACAGCATTTTTAATAACGGTCAGTGTACGAAGTCCAAGGAAATCCATTTTTAAAAGTCCAAGCTCTTCAATGGTCGTCATAATAAACTGTGTCGTTATCGTACCATCCGATGCCCTTGACAACGGTACATACTCATCCATTGCTTCCTGTGAAATTACCACACCGGCTGCATGCATGGAGGTATGACGCGGAAGACCTTCTAAACGTTTTGACATATCAATTAACGTCTTAACCGATGGGTCTGATTCGTATAACGCCCGAAGCTCCGGGTTCATTGTTAAAGCTTTATCAATCGTAATTCCAAGCTCGTTTGGAATCATTTTCGCAATAGTATCGCAGAAACTGTATGGCAAATCCATTACCCGCCCTACGTCACGGATAACACCTTTTGCAAGCAAGGTACCAAAGGTAACAATCTGTGTCACGCAATCTTTTCCATATTTCTCAACCACGTAATCAATTACTTCGCTTCGTCTCTCGTAGCAAAAGTCAATATCAATATCCGGCATGGTTACTCGTTCCGGATTTAAAAATCGTTCAAAAAGAAGACTATACTTAATCGGGTCGATATTCGTAATTCCTGTCGTGTAGGAAACAAGACTTCCCGCTGCACTTCCTCGTCCCGGACCTACCGGAATATCATGGATTCTCGCATAATTGATAAAATCCCAGACAATCAGGAAATAATCAACATATCCCATCTTCTGTATAACTGCAAGCTCATAATCCAGCTTCGGCAATAACTCCTTATGGCAGTCCGGATATCTTTTCTCCAAACCTTCATGGCAAAGCTTATTTAAATATGTCCATGAATCGTATCCCCCCGGCACTTCAAAATGCGGCAGCTTTGTCACGCCAAATTCAATTTCCACATGACAACGGTCAGCGATTTTCTGGGTATTATCAATTGCAGCCTGCGCATAAGGAAAAAGTCTTCGCATTTCCTCTTCAGATTTGACATAGTACTGTCCGCCCTCATATCGCATACGGTTTTCATCGGATAATTTTTTTCCGGTTTGGATACAAAGAAGAATATCATGGGCTTCTGCATCATCCGCATAGGTATAATGCACGTCGTTTGTTGCAACCAGTTCAATTCCCGTATCCTGGCTCAATCGTAAAAGCTGGGCATTTACTGTCTTTTGCTCAGGAATTCCGTGGTCCTGTAATTCTAAGAAAAAGTTGCCTTTTCCAAAGCATTTTTCATATTTGAAAGCAACCTCTTTTGCCTCTTCATACATATTACGCACAAGATAACGCTGCACCTCACCGGCAAGACATGCGCTTAATGCAATAATTCCCTCGTGATATTTTTCCAAAATTTCCATATCTACACGAGGCTTGTAATAATATCCATCCACAAAACCCTTAGACACAATCTTCATCAGGTTCTGATATCCTTCATTATTTTCTGCCAAAAGAACAAGATGGTAATACCTGTCCTCTCCATGAGACGCTTCTCGGTCAAATCTGGAGTTTGGTGCAACATAAACCTCACAGCCTAAAATCGGATTGATACCTGCTGCATTTGCCGCCTTGTAAAAATCAATGACACCAAACATGACACCATGATCGGTAATCGCAGCACTGTTCATTCCCAGTTCTTTGACTCTGGAAACATATTCTTTTATCTTATTAGAACCATCCAACAGACTGAATTCTGTATGGACGTGTAAATGCGTAAATGCCATAGTATCCTTTCTAAAAGCGGACAAACCCGGTATGTTTTTCAATGTTCCACAAACACACCCTCTTTGTCTTCGCGTAAATCCCAAATAGCTGCGATTAGTCATTCCGGCTTCATCGCAGCTATTATAGTTACTGTTTTTTAATTATTTCTATTTTACTTATGCTTGAAATTTCTTTTTCTGTTCCTCTAAGAAAGCAGGGTCATCAAAGTAGTTAATCTTCATGGCTGCTTTCACTTCACTTAAAGTCTGTGCAGCTGTTTCGTGTGCAACCTGGCTTCCTTTTCTAAGAATTTCATAAACACCTTCGATGTCTTTCTCATACTCAGCACGTCTTGCACGAATCGGACTTAACTCCTCCTGAATGACGTTGTTTAAGAACTTTTTCACTTTTACGTCACCAAGTCCGCCTCTCTGATAATGTGCTTTTAACTCGTCTAAATTTGCATACTCCGGTAAGTATTCTGCAAAATGATTGTCGTTACAAAATGCATCCAAATAAGTAAATACTGTATTTCCTTCTAATTTACCAGGATCTTCGATACGGATGTGGTCAGGGTCTGTAAACATACTCATAATTTTCTTTTTCACATCTGCTTCTGATTCAGAAAGGTAAATGCAGTTTCCTAAGGATTTACTCATTTTTGCCTTACCATCCGTACCCGGAAGTCTTAAGCAGGCTTTGTTGGATGGAAGCAGAATCTGTGGGTCAACTAATGTTTCACCATAAACAGAATTGAACTTGTGTACAATTTCTTTTGTCTGCTCAATCATAGGCATCTGGTCTTCTCCAACCGGAACAGTAGTTGCTTTAAATGCTGTAATATCTGCTGCCTGACTGATTGGATATGTAAAAAATCCAACCGGAATACTTGTTTCGAAATTACGCATCTGAATTTCTGCTTTTACGGTAGGATTACGCTGCAAACGTGATACAGTAACAAGGTTCATATAGTAAAAGCTTAACTCTGTCAGCTCTGCTACATGAGACTGTACAAAAATATTAGATTTGGCCGGGTCAATTCCTACTGATAAATAATCCAGTGCAACCTCCATAATGTTGTCGCGGATTTTCGCCGGATTATCTGCGTTATCTGTTAATGCCTGCGCATCTGCAATCATAATAAAAATTTTATCAAATTCGCCGGAGTTCTGTAACTCTACTCTTCTTTTTAAGGAACCAACATAATGTCCAACGTGAAGTTTTCCTGTTGGTCTGTCTCCTGTTAAAATAATCTTCTCTCCCATTTCTAAATCTCCCATTTATCTATTACTTTTGAATTTACTGTTATCTGTTCTTCCTGTAACAGTTTCTCTCTAATAACCGACTACTTTTAAAAATATTTTCAATCAAAACAATCGGATACACTCTGTGTCTTATTATATATTTTTCGAAGCAATCCTGCAATGGCAAATTGTCACTGTTTTCATAAAACTATGAATACAATCAAAAAGGGAGTGTTTCAAAAACTGGTTCGATAAGTATATTGTGTCATAATTGGCATTATCACAAGGTTACGCCATTCACCTTTATTCTTCTGACAAAGAAAAGTTTGGCAAGCGTGTCAAAAACCTTGAAATTCTATTGCCGTTTTCGCTGAAATCGAGATGATTTTATGTCTGCTCAAGGTGTTTACAAGAAAGCAAAAAGTGTTCGCATGAGAACGGA